>ERZ772827.582-NODE-582-length-19943-cov-4.000000_pt1 | contig 19943 bp, 15 predicted proteins | sample MGYA00580850_ERZ772827 | MGnify/ENA primary metagenome ERZ772827 (study PRJEB29015, sample SAMEA2737950) | human oral metagenome | biome: human oral; feature: human-associated habitat; material: dental | place: China | collected 2145 ...
CGATGCGCACGTGGTCCTGGCCGAGGGCGGTGCCGCAGGTGGCCACGGCGCACTCGACACCCGACAGGTGGGCAGCCATGACGTCCGTGTAGCCCTCGACGACGACGACGCGCCGCTCGCGCGCGATGCTCCTCTTGGCCAGGTCGAGGCCGTAGAGGACCTGGCCCTTGTGGTAGACGGCGGTCTCCGGGGTGTTGAGGTACTTGGGCACGCTCGCGTCCTGCTCGGACAGACGGCGCCCGCCGAAGCCAACGGTGGTGCCGGTGACGTCACGGATGGTCCACATGACGCGGTCGCGGAAGCGGTCGTAGACGCGCCCGCCGCCGGGGCCGCCCTGACCGCACAGGCCGGAGTCGACGAGCTCCTTCTCGGTGAAGCCCTTGGAGCGCAGGTGCTGGGCCAGGTTGTCCCAGCCGGCCGGGGCGTAGCCGACCCCGAAACGGACCAGGGCGTCGGCGTCGAAGCCCCGGCCGAACAGGAAGCGGCCCGCGGTGGCCGCCGCCGGGTTGGCAGGGCTGAGCTGGGCGCGGAACCACTCCTCGGCGACCCGGTTGGCCTCGAGCAGGCGCTGGCGGGTGCCGGGCTCGATGCCGCGGCGCACCGGGGCGTCCCCGTCCTCATAGCGCAGCTGCACGCCCACGCGTGCGGCCAGGTGCTCGACGGCCTCGGTGAAGCCGAGGTGGTGGATCTTCTGGACGAAGGCGATGACGTCGCCGCCCTCACCGCAGCCGAAGCAGTGCCACAGCCCGAGCTGGGGGCGGACGTTGAAGGACGGTGTCCTCTCGTCGTGGAAGGGGCACAGCCCCTTCATGGACCCGACGCCGCCGCTCTTGAGGGTGACGTGCTCGCCGACGACGTCCTCGATCCGGGCGCGCTCGCGCACGGCCTCGATGTCCTCGCGCTTGATGAGTCCCGCCATGGGCTCATCCTAGGGGGCGCTCAGGCCCGAGCCCTCGCCCCTGTGGGCCCCTGTGGACAGGCCCTCAGACCTCGGAGAGCATGCCGCACAGGCGTGCGTGCCACTGGCGCGCGGAGGTGTCGGTGAGGGAGGCGAGCTGGTCAACCACGGCCCGCAGGCGCCCGGCCTCGTCCTCGGCCTGGCGCCACGCGTGGGCGAAGACCGGCTCGAGGTGGCGCTCGCCGGTGGCGATGAGCGCGTCGGCGAGGTCGAAGAGCTCGGTGCGCTGACGCAGGTAGACGGGCTCGTGCTCGCGCGGCGCCATGACGTAGCGCACCGCGGCGCCCTTGAGCACGAGGATCTCGGCGGCCGTCTCCTCGGGGACCACGAGGTCGGCGTCGTAGCGCGACAGCGGGCCCTCGCCGAAGACCTCCCGGGTGGCGCTGGCGACGGCGGAGACAAAGCGGCCGATGAGCTGGCTCGTGAGGTTCTTCAGGGCCGCGGCGTCGCGCGGCGAACCAGTGTACCCGCCGATCCAGAAGCCGGCGCCGGTCAGGCGCTGCCAGGCCTCCTCCAGCGCCTGGCGCCCCGTGCCCGGGCCGTACCAGTCGAGGGTCGCGGTGACGATGGCCTGCGCCTCGGCGTCGGCGACGACGGCGGCGGGGTCCATGCGCCCCAGGGCGATGGCGTCCTCGACGTCGTGCACGGAGTAGCCGACATCGTCGGACAGGTCCATGACCTGTGCCTCCAGGCAGCGTCGGTGGGCGGGCGCGCCCTGGCGCATCCAGCTGAAGACCAGCAGGTCGTCGTCGTAGCAGCCGTACTTGCGGACGCTCCTGCCCTCGGGGCCGCCGGGCCCCTGCCCCTTGGCCCACGGGTACTTGGCGACGGCGTCCAGGCTCGCCCGGGTGAGGTTGAGGCCGACGCTGTGTCCGTCCTCGTCCAGGCTCTTGGGCTCCAGGCGGGTGACCAGGCGCATGGTCTGGGCGTTGCCCTCGAAACCGCCGATGGAGGCGGCCACGACGTCCAGGGCCTTCTCCCCGTTGTGCCCGTAGGGCGGGTGGCCCAGGTCATGGGCCAGGCAGGCGGTGTCGACGACGTCGGGGTCGCAGCCCAGGGCCTGGCCGATGGCACGCCCCACCTGGGCGACCTCAAGGGAGTGGGTGAGGCGGGTGCGTACGAAGTCGTCGCTGGAGGGCCCCAGCACCTGGGTCTTGGCGCCCAGGCGCCGCAGCCCCGAGGAATGCAGCACCCGGGCGCGGTCGCGCTCGAAGGGGGTGCGCTGAGGGTTCTTGGCGGCCTCGGGGACGTAGCGCTCGACGTCGTGAGCCCGGTAGCCGATGAGGTCGCCGGCGTCCTCGTTGCTGGCGTGGACGTCTCCCGGCTCAGATACTGACATGCGGGCAAGCCTACGCACGGGCGCGCTACTATGACCCAGGGCCTCCCGGGAAGCCGCTGGCTGTCCCCGGTCCCGCCGGTCAGTGGACCCGGCGGCCAAGGGGCCCGACTGCGGGCTGGAGCCCGGGTCCTGGCAGAAGGGAGCGGCTCGCGTGACGACCACGACGACTCTCGTGCACCGTGCGCGCCACGGGTCGCTGGAGTGGTGGCGCAAGGCTCTCGTGTACGAGATCGCCTCGCCCGAGCTGGGGGCCCAGGACCTCAGCGGCCTGCACGGCGTGCTCGACCACGTCCGCTCCATCGGCTTCAACACGGTCCTGCTGCGCCCGAGCCTCGTCGACGTCCCCGACCAGCTCCCGGCGGTCACCGCCTTCGCCGCGGCGGCGCACGAGCGCGGGCTCCACCTGCTGCTGCGCGTCTCCGGCGCCCTCGGGCCTGTGACAGGCCCCCACGCGGGCGAGGACCACCGCATCGTCGTCGGCCGTGAGCGCGCCGACGAGGGCCTGCTCGCCCGGGCGGAGGCCTTCCTGTCGGCGGGTGCGGACGGCGTGGACCTGGGCACCATCATCCCCCCGGAGGTCGACGAGGCCACGGACCTCGACCGGCTCACCGAGTACTTCCACCGTCTGCACGGCCTCGTGGCGACCTACACCGACGAGGGCGTCATCGGCGCGGACGTGTCCGCCGACTACCCCGAGACCTGGCGCCACCACTTCCAGGAGGACTGGCTGCACCACCTGCGCGACGACACGCTCATGCTCGTGCGCTGGAACGCGGACTCGATGACCCGCCACCTCACGCGCTCACTCGACCAGCACGACCGCTTCGGCGCCCCGCCCGTGTGGCGCTTCCTGCCCAGCCACGCTCTCGGCAGCAGCACCGACCCCGGCGACGGGCGGCGCTGGTTCACCCAGCCGGAGGTGCGCGAGCAGCGGGCCCAGGCCCTGCAGGCCCTCCTGCTGGCGCTGCCGGGCTCGGTCTACCTGCGTCAGGGCGACGAGGTCGCGCTGCCGGACGCCCTCAAGCCCTTCTCCTCCCTGGAGACCCACGAGCTCGTCAACGAGCACGCGGCAGCCCAGGGCGCGCTCTTCGGCTCCCCCCTGGCGACGGTGCGCCACGCCGCCCGGCTGCGACAGGAGCGCCGCCTGGCCTCCGCCCCCCTGGCCTTCGTCACCGGCATCGACTGGTGCGCCCCAGGGGTCTTCACCATGCTCGTGCGCAACGTGCTCGTGCTCGTCAACGTGACGAGCGAGCCCGTGCGCCTGCCCGAGCACGCCGAGGTGCTGCTCTCCTCCCACGTCCTGGCCCAGGGAGACGGCGCGATCCTCGTGCCGCCGACGACGACGGTGTGGCTCGACGCGGCGACCGTCGCCTGAGATAGGCTGTGACAGCCGCCACGCGTTCCGGTAGGCTGTTCACACGCTTGCAGGCCTTGCACAAGGGCGTTACATTGTTTTCACTGCAGAGCCGTCCCCTACTCTGATTCGAAGGAGAATCGCAGTGTCTCTCAACCGCAGGTCCTTCCTGTCCCTTACCGCCGTCGCCGTCAGCCTCTCCGCCGCGGCCGCCTGCTCCGGCGGTTCCAGCGACTCCACCGGCTCGGACTCGGCCTCGGCGGCCGGCTCCGGCGACGCCCTCGTGCGTGACCCCGACGCCGATCTCGTCATCTGGGCCGACGAGAAGAAGGCCAACTCCCTGAGGGAGGCCGCCACCAAGTGGGGCGAGGCGCAGGGCATCTCCGTGGCCGTCCAGGTCGTGGCCAACGAGACCCAGTCGACCTTCGTCACTGCCAACCAGGCCGGTAACGGCCCCGACGTCGTGCTGGGCGCCCACGACTGGATCGGCAACCTCGTCCAGAACAGCTCCATCTCCCCGGTCCAGCTGACCGAGGCCGCGAAGTCCAACATCGCCGAGGTCGCGCTCAACGCCGTCACCTACGACGGCCAGACCTACGCCGTGCCCTACGCCGTGGAGACCCTCGCCCTCTTCGTCAACAAGGGCCTGACCTCGGTCACCGCGCCCACCACCATCGAGGAGCTCGTGGCCGCCGGCCAGGCCGCGGGCACCGAGGCCGTCCTGTCCCTGCCCGTGGACGAGTCCGGCGACGCCTACCACATGCAGCCGCTGTACACCTCCGGCGGTGGCTACCTCTTCGGCAAGAACGCCGACGGCTCCCTCAACCCCAAGGACCTCGGCGTCGGCGCCGAGGGCTCCCTGGCGGCCGCGGCCAAGATCGGCGAGCTCGGCTCCCAGGGCGTCCTCAAGACCTCCATCACCGGCGCCAACGCGATCTCGCTGTTCACCGACGGCAAGGCCCCCTACCTCGTGTCCGGCCCCTGGGCCCTGGCCGACGTCGTCAAGGCCGGCATCGACTACGAGGTCGTGCAGATCCCCGGCTTCGAGGGCATGAGCGAGGCCCGTCCCTTCGCCGGCGTCAACGCCTTCTACGTCGCCTCGAAGGGCAAGAACGCCGCCTTCGCGCAGACCTTCGTCACCGACGTCGTCAAGGACACGACCATCACGGCCGCCATGTTCGAGCTCAACCAGCTGCCGCCGGTCCAGAAGGACCTCACCGAGCAGCTCAAGTCCACGAACCCGGACATGGTCACCTTCACCACCCTCGCCAGCGAGCACGCCGACCCGATGCCCTCCATCCCCGAGATGGCGGAGGTCTGGTCCCCGCTGGGCAAGGCCGAGGCCAACATCGTGGCCGGCGCCGACCCGGCCACCACGATGACCAGCGCAGGCGACGAGATCCGCTCGGCCATCAAGGGCTGATCCCCAGTGCGTCGGGGCCGACGAGCCCGCGCCGTCGGCCCCGACGCCCCTCCCCCTCGGTGACCGAGCCGCAGCAGCGGTCCGGTCCTCCCCACGTGCCCACCGACGGGCCGCCCCTCCCTGACCATCGATGCCGCCGCGCCCACACCGCCGGCACGGAAAGGAACAGACAATGTCGTCCGCCTCCGCCCACGCGAGCGGCCCGAAGGAGAGGACCTCGACGATCCGCTCGCTTCTGGGCCGTGTCCTCGTCCTCGGGGCCACGCTCTCCGTGGCGATCTACCTCGTCCCCCTGCTCATCCAGTTCAAGATGTGGATGTGGCTCGCGGTGGTCGTCCTGGCCACCCTGGCGATCTTCGCCCTCTACTCCACCAAGCGCTTCGTCCCGGCCAAGTACGTCTTCCCGGGCACCTTCTTCCTGGCCGTCTTCCTCATCATCCCCATCGTGCTCACCATCCAGACCGCCTTCACGAACTTCGGTGACGGCTTCCGGGGCACCAAGGACGAGGCGATCACCTCCATCACCAACAACTCGGTCCAGCAGACCGCCGACTCCCCCATCTACAACCTCACCGTGGCCACCACCGGCACCGCCGAGGAGGGCCCCTACTCCCTGTTCCTCGTCGACCCGGACACCAACGAGGTCCTCTTCGGGGCCGACGGTGAGACGGTGCGCAAGGCAGACCCCGCTGACGTCACCGTCAAGGACGGCTTCGTCACCGCCGCCGAGGGCTACACGATCCTCACGGCCAAGGAGATCAACGACAACTACGAGGCCATCAGCGCCCTCACCCTGTCCGTCTCCGAGAACTCGGCCATCAAGGTCCAGGGCGTGCGCAACGCTTTCGAAGGTACCAAGACGATGGTCTACGACGAGGCCACCGACACCATCACCGACACGGTCACGGGCAACACCTACACCGTGCAGAAGGTCGGCAAGTCCGAGTACTTCGTGGACGCCAACGGCAACCGGCTCGCCCAGTCGTGGCTGCAGAACGTCGGCTTCGCCAACTTCAAGGACCTGTTCACCAACGCCAACCTGCTCAGCCAGCTCGGCGGGGCCTTCCTGTGGACGCTGGTCTTCGCCGGCGGCTCCATGCTCCTGACCTTCCTCGTCGGCTACTTCCTGGCCCTGACGCTCAACGACGACCGCGTGCGCGGAAAGAAGCTCTACCGCTCCTTCCTGCTGCTGCCCTACGCGGTGCCCGGCTTCATCTCCCTGCTCATCTGGTCGAACTTCTACAACAAGGACTTCGGCCTCATCAACAACGCCCTGCACCTGGACATCAACTGGCTGGGTGACCCCACCTGGGCGAAGATCGCTGTCCTGCTGACCAACACCTGGATGGGCTTCCCCTACATGTTCATCGTGTGCACCGGCGCCCTGCAGTCGATCTCCGGGGACCTCAAGGAGGCCGCCAGGATCGACGGTGCCAGCGGCCTGCAGACGACGACGCGGATCACCACCCCGCTGCTGCTGGTGTCGGTCGCCCCGCTGCTGGTGAGCACCTTCGCCTTCAACTTCAACAACTTCAACGCCATCCAGCTGCTCACGCGCGGTGGCCCCTTCGGTGAGGGCGAGTACATCCGCGGTGGCACCGACATCCTCATCTCCGTCGTCTACCGCATCGCCTTCGGCGGCAGCGGTGCCGACTACGGCTTCGCCTCAGCGGTCTCCGTCGTCCTGTTCGTCATCACCGGCGTCCTCGCCGCCATCCAGTTCCGGGCGACCCGCGCGCTCGAGGACGTCAACTGAGGGAAGGAAGAACGACCATGACCACTGCGAACACGACCGCGGACAGCGCGTCCGCAGCCCCCGAGCGCTCCGACGCCTCCCCGCAGGAGAACCACATGTCCTTCGGACGGTGGTTCGCCGAGATCGGCTGGCGCCACCTCGTGGGCGTCGCTGCCCTCGCCTTCGCCGCCTTCCCGGTGCTGTACGTCATCAGCGCCTCGCTCAACCCCGTGGGCACCGTCGCCTCGACGAGGCTCATCCCCACGGACGTCTCCTTCGTGCACTACGAGACCCTGCTGTCGGGCGCCAAGGGCCCCTTCATCCTCTGGTACGCCAACACGCTCGTCGTGTGCGCCGTCGTGGCCGCCGTGCAGATCTTCCTGTCGGTCCTGGCCGCCTACGCCTTCAGCCGCTTCCGCTTCAAGGGGCGTCGCGGCGGCCTGCTGGCCCTGCTGCTCATCATGATGTTCCCGGCCACCCTGTCGATGATCGCGATCTACAACATGATCTCTGACATCGGCACGATCATCCCGGCCATCGGTCTCAACACCCTCACCGGCTACTGCCTGGCTCTCATGGGCGGTGCGCTGGGTCAGGTGTGGCTCATCAAGGGCACCTTTGACACCATCCCGAAGTCCCTGGACGAGGCGGCCATCCTCGACGGCTGCAGCCACTGGCAGGTCTTCCCCAAGATCCTCCTGCCCTCCCTCAAGCCGATCCTGGCCACGACCTTCCTGCTGGCCTTCGTCGGCATCATCTCCGAGTTCCTCCTGGGCTCGATCTTCCTCACCGACGACTCCAAGAAGACCCTGGCCGTGGGCCTGTACGGCATGCTCTCGGGCAACCGCTCGAACAACCTGGGTCTGTTCGCCGCGGGCGCGGTCATGACGATGATCCCGGTCATCGCCCTGTTCCAGTACCTGCAGAAGTACATCGTCGGAGGCGCCACCGCCGGCGCCGTCAAGGGCTGCCTCCCCGCCTACGGGTCGTGTGGGGCCCTGCACGAGGGGCCCCACACGACCACACCGACCAAGAACGGAGACTGACGTGGCTGATCGCATCACGTTGACGGACATCGCCGACCAGGCCGGTGTCTCCACGGCAACCGTCTCCCGGGTCCTCAACGGCAAGACTAACGTCGCCGACGTCACCCGTCGGCAGGTCCTCGTGGCTCTCGACCTGCTCGGCTACGAGCGTCCCGACACCCTCCACCAGGCGGTCCACGGCCTCGTGGGGCTCATCGTGCCCGAGCTGAGTAACCCCATCTTCCCCATGTACGCCCAGGAGATCGAGCAGCTCCTCGCCGCCGACGGGTGCATCCCCCTGCTGTGCACACAGACCCCGGGAGGCACCAGCGAGGACGCGTACATCGAGATGCTCCTGGACAGGGGCGTGGCCGGGATCGTCTTCGTCTCCGGCAGGCACTCCGACCTCACCGGCGACGTCACCCGCTACCAGCGGCTGCGCGAGAGGGGGGTGCCCGTGGTGACCATCAACGGCAACGCCCCCGACGTCGCGGCCCCCGGCTTCACCACCGACGACCGTGTGGCCGCACGCGTCGCCGTGGAGCACCTGGTGAGCCTGGGGCACCGGCGCATCGGTCTGGCCACGGGACCGACCCGCATGGTGCCCTCCCAGCGCAAGCGGGTCGGCTACAAGGAGGCCATGCGGGCTCTCGTGCCCGGCGAGCAGCTGCGGGTGGTCGAGAGCCTCTACACCTACGAGGGCGGGGCCAGCGCGGCCCGTGCCCTCATCGAGCAGGGCTGCACCGCCCTCGTCTGCGGCTCGGACATCATGGCGCTGGGAGCCATCCAGGGGGCGCGGGCGGCGGGCCTGGAGGTCCCTGGGGACCTGTCAGTCATCGGCTACGACGACTCCCCGCTCATGCCCATGACGGACCCGCCGCTGACCACCGTGCGCCAGCCGGTGACGGCCATCAGCCGGGCCGCGGTCACCAGCCTGCTCAACACCGTCGCGGGAGACCCCGTGCCCGACACGGAGATGCTCTTCCTGCCCGACCTCATCGTGCGCGCCTCCACCGCCCCCGCCCCGGCCCACCGCTGAGGGCTCCCGGGCGAGGGCGAGTCACCCGGTCGGCGGGGCTGAGCGCGACCAGGTGCGGGCCAGACGCCGCCCCATGGCCTCCAGGCGTCGCACGATCCCCGGTACGCCGCCCTCGTCCCAGGGGGTGTCGGCCGAGCCCTGCTGCAACGATGTCAGGGAGACGATGCCCGCCTGGGCCAGCTCGCCCCTGGGCACGAGTGAGCGTCCGGTGACGAGCACCGCGGGCAGGGCCTCGCGCACGGCGGCCTCACCGACGACGGCCGGCACACTGTCAGCCAGCACGTCGTAGGCCTCACCCTGGGCGGTCACCAGCAGGTCCTGCGACCACGCCTCGGCCTCCAGCCCCAGGAGGGCGGCCATGACCCTGGGACCGGGCAGAGCGCGAGCGCCCAGAGCCCGCAGCACGAGGGCCGCGCCTCCTGCGGCCCCGGTGCCCCAGGAGGAGACCGTGAGCCCGCGCTCACGGCTCTGCTCGCCGTCGGCCGCCGCCCGCACCTCCAGCTCCGCCGGACGGGCGCGTGCGAGCTCGGCCGCCAGGCGCGAGGCCGTGGCGCAGGCGCCGCGGTCGAGGTCCTGGCACTGGCGCGCTGTGAGGTCGGTGAGCGCGCTCAGCCCCTGTCCGGCGCCCGACAGCCCGCCCAGGCTGACGCCGTCGGCCAGGGCGAGGACGATGTCACGCCCCTGCGTGAGGCGGCGGGCGGCCACGACGCCGCCCAGGGCCTCGATGAGTCCGGCTCCGCCGTCGTGCACCGCTGCGCGCGCCATCCCGACGACGAGGGTGTCTCCCGGCCGCGTGCGCCTCAGAGCCTCAGCGATGACAAGCCCCAGGCCCGCGGTGGTGCCCTCACGGGCCTCCTGGGCTGCCAGGCCCGCCTGCGCGGGCAGGCTCGTGAGCCTCGCAGCGTCCAGCAGCCAGCTGCGTGAGGCCGACATCCTCCCGTTGCGGGAGCCGCCCGGGGCCGCAGGGGCCACCTCGAGCCCGAGCAGGTCGACCTCGCGGACGTCGCCGAGCGGGCCCGGCGCGGCCAGGGCCTCACGTGAGCGCACCCGCGCGGGCGTGACCGCCTGGGCGCTGCCGGCCCCGCCGTCGGGCAGCGGCAGGAGCGTGAGCACGTCCTGCGGGCGCTGACGGGCCCAGCCCGAGGCCAGGGCTTCAGTGACGTCGGCAGCCCCGAGCCCGAGCCCGGGCAGGGGCACACCGCCGGGCTCGGGCTGCATGGGCCCGCAGGCGAGCAGGACCCTCATGGCTCAGTGAGCCCGGCCGCCCGGGCCCTCGACTGCGCCGCCCAGCTGCGCGAGCAGGAGCATCTCGGCGGCCACGATCCGCTCCAGGTCACCCAGGTGCATGGACTCGTCCTCACTGTGGGCACGCGCGTCGGGGTCCTCGATGCCGGTGACGAGCACCTGTGCCTGGGGGAAGGTCTCCTGGAGGGTGGCGACGAAGGGGATGGACCCGCCCTGTCCGATGCTCACGCACTCGTGGTCGAAGGCGGCGCCCAGCGCCCACCGGGCCGCACGCACGGCGGGCATGTCGCGGCAGCAGTCGAAGCCGGGCCCGGTCTCGTGGACGCCGACCGTCACCCGGGCACCGAAGGGGGCCTGGGCCACCAGGTGCGCCGTGAGGGCGTCAACGGCCGCCTCCAGGTCCTGGCCGGGGGCGACGCGCATCGACAGGCGTGCCGTGCAGGAGGGGGCCATGACGTTGCCGGCCAGGCTCAGCGGGGTGACGTCCATGCCGATGACCGTCAGGGTCGGCTTGGTCCACAGACGGGCGGTGATGTCGCCGGTGCCGATGAGCTCGACGCCGTCGAGCACGCCGGCGTCCGCCCGGAACTCCTCCTCGGCGTAGGCGGGGAAGGCGGCGTCCGCCTCCGGCTGGCAGACGAGTCCCGCCACGGCCACGTCCCCCGCCTCGTCGTGGAGGGTGGCGACCAGACGGCACATGGCGGTGACGGCGTCGATGACGGGACCGCCGTACTGACCCGAGTGCACGGCGTGGTCGAGGACGTCCAGACGCACGTTGACGCTCACCGCCCCGCGCAGCGAGGTCGTCAGCGCAGGCACCCCGACCTTCCAGTTGGAGGAGTCGGCCACGACGATGACGTCGGACTCCAGGCGCTCGCGGTGGGTATGCAGGAAGGCCTCGAAGGACGGCGAGCCGATCTCCTCCTCGCCCTCGATGAAGACGGTGACCGAGCAGGGCAGCTCGCCGTCGCCGAGCTCGCGCAGCAGACGCAGGGCGTGCACGTGGGTGACGACGCCGGCGCCGTCGTCGGCGCTGCCGCGTCCGAAGAGGCGGTCCCCGCGACGCTCGGCGACGAAGGGGTCCTCCTGCTTCCAGGCGGCGGGGTCGCCCACGGGCTGGACGTCGTGGTGGGCGTAGAGCAGCACCCTGGGGGCTCCTGCCGGGCCCGCACGGTGGGCGAGGACGGCCGGACGGCCGACGACGCCGTCGGGGGCGTCGACGCTGAGGACCTCGGCCTCAAGGCCCGCGGCGCGCAGCAGCTCGGCGACGTGCTCGGCCGAGCGCGCCACCTGGGACTGGTCGTGGGTCGCGGCCGAGACCGAGGGGATGGCGACGAGGTCGGTGAGGTCGTGGACGATGGTCTCGAAGCGGGAACGGACGAGGGAGCGCACGGCGTCGACGGTCAGCATGGTGTGCAGGGTAGCGCTCCCGACCCGGTAGCCTGTGCGGGTGAACCTGTTCAAGAAGGACACGGGCGCGGAGCCCGCCGCGCCCACCACGCCCGCTGTGAGCACGAAGAGCGGCGGCAAGGGACGCCCGACGCCCAAGCGCAGGGACGCCCAGGCCCGTGGACTGCACCCGGTGGTGCCCACCGACCGCAAGGCCGCCAAGCGCGAGCAGCGCGCGCGCGAGGACGCCGCCTGGCAGCGCCAGCAGCAGGCGATGCTCACGGGCGACGAGCGCTACCTTCCCGCGCGGGACAAGGGGCCGGTGCGGCGCTACATCCGCGACTACGTCGACGCGCGCCGGTCGCTCGGAGAGCTGTTCCTGCCGGCCTCGCTGCTCATGATGCTGGTCATCGTGGGCCTGTCGATCCGCTCGACGCCGACGATGGCGGTGGTCTCCCTGTGGGTGCTCACGGCCGTCTACGGCCTGCTGGCCCTGGCGGTGCTCGACGCCGTGTGGTGCTGGTACCGCGTGCGGGGGCTGCTGTACAAGAAGTTCGGGCGCGAGCAGGTGCGCTCCCAGGGCGTCATCGCCTTCTACGTCTTCAGCCGGTGCTTCACCACGCGGCGCTGGCGCCAGCCCAGGCCGCAGGTGGGGCGCGGCCAGTACCCCTCCTGATCCAGGGCGCCGACGGGCCGGGCCCGGACGCCGTCGGGCCCCCTCCACCCTCGACCACCCTCGTCCTCGCGCCGGAGCGCGGATAGGGTGGCGTCATGGTCGCTTACCGCAATCTCGGCAGCTCCGGCCTGCGGGTCACGGAGATCACCTACGGCAACTGGCTCACCCACGGCTCCCAGGTGGAGGCCGACACCGCCATCGAGTGCGTGCGCACGGCCCTGGACCTGGGCATCACCAGCTTCGACACGGCCGACGTGTACGCCAACACCCGCGCCGAGGAGGTCCTCGGCCGGGCGCTCAAGGGCGAGCGGCGCGACGGCCTGGAGATCTTCACCAAGGTCTACTTCCCCGTCGGTGCCAAAGGCGCCAACGACTCGGGCCTGTCACGCAAGCACATCCTGCGGGGCGTCGAGGGCTCACTGCGCCGCCTGGGCACGGACTACGTCGACCTGCTGCAGGCCCACCGCTTCGACGACTCCACCCCTCTGGAGGAGACGATCAGCGCCTTCGCGGACGTCGTGCGCTCAGGCAAGGCGCTGTACGTGGGCGTCTCGGAGTGGACGGCCCCGCAGCTGAGGGCGGGACAGGTGCTGGCGACGCAGATGGGCTTCCGTCTCGTGTCCAACCAGCCGCAGTACTCCATGCTGTGGCGCGTCATCGAGGCCGAGGTCGTGCCGACCGCGGCCGAGCTCGGCATGGGGCAGGTCGTGTGGTCCCCGATGGCCGAGGGCGTGCTGTCGGGCAAGTACCTGCCGGGGGCGCAGCCGCCTGAGGGCTCGCGCGCCACCGACGACAAGGGCGGCAAGCAGATGATCGCGCGCTGGATGGACGAGCGCGTGCTCACGGCCGTGCAGCGCCTGCGCCCGATCGCCGAGGAGGCGGGGCTGTCCATGGCTCAGCTGGCGCTCGCCTGGGTGCTGCAGAACCCGAACGTCTCGGCCGCGCTCGTGGGAGCCTCACGTCCCGAGCAGCTCGTGGAGAACGTCAAGGCCTCCGGCGTCGTGCTGGGACAGGACGTGCTCGACGCCATTGACGCCGCGCTCGGCGACGTCGTCGAGCGGGACCCGTCGCTCACCGCCTCCCCGTCGCGCAAGGCCGAGCAGGAGGCGCTCAACCGCGCCTGAGCAGCAGCATGCGGCCGCCCAGGCCCACGAGCACGAGACCGGCGGCGACGCCCGGGGCGTTGCCCATGTGGAGGTTCTCCCCCACCAGGCCGGTGAGGACGCTCGCCGCGGAGACCCCGAGGACCGTGGCGGTCGCCCCGTAGGTCATGAGGCTGGTGAGACGCCCGTCGACCGCCTGCGCCTCCAGGAGGGTGTAGGCGGTGACGAGCGCGGTGCCGACGCCGGCACCCATGAGGAGGATGACCGCCACGGTGACCGGCGTGCTCGGGACCGTCATGAGGACGCTGGAGCTGAGCACGACGAAGAGGCCGCCGACGGTCACCTTCGTCCCGGGGCTGTCGCGCAGCGCCGGAGACACCAGGCCCGCGAGGGCGCTCGTGACGCCCATGGCGCCGTAGACGGGTCCGGTGAGCCCCGGTGTGCCGTGGGCGGTGTGCACGGCGGTGAGCGCGGTCTGGGTGGTGCCGAAGACGGCACCGACCGCGACGATCGCCAGCAAGATGGGGGCCAGGCTCCCCCACGCGGTGGCGGGGGCCGGGGTCTTCTCGACGGGGGCCTTTGCGGCCGGGGCGCCAGCGGGGTCGGGACGCCCGGCTGAGGTCAGCATCCCGGGGTGGCGTGCGAGCCAGGCGACGAGCATCCCCTCCCCCACGACCGTGGTGACGGCCAGCGCCACGGTGGCGCCCATGCCGCCCAGGAGCGTGACGAGGGCGCCCACGCTCACAGGGCCGACGACGAAGCTCACCTCGTCGGCGGCGGACTCCAGGCCCAGGCCGCCGCGGACGATCTGCAGGCCCCGGCCCGGGTCCTTCTCACGCCTCGACAGGGCGGACCAGATGGCGCGGGTGACGGAACCGGTCTGCGGGTTGGCGAGCCCGACGAGGGCCGCGCAGGCGAGGACCACGGGACCGGACCAGCCCTGGCGGAGCGCCACGAGCACGCCCGCCAGCCCCATGACCTGCAGGAGCATGGCGGCGCACAGGACCCGGACGGGGCCGAAGCGGTCGATGAGGCGCCCGACGACGGGGGCGCTCACCGCGGCACCGACGCCGACGGCCGCCACGGCGGACCCGGCGAGGGCGAGTCCCCGGCCCTGGGCTGAGACGATGAGCAGCAGACCGAGCTGGTTCATGGCCGCAGGCAGCCTGCCGAGGAACCCGGCGACGACGAAGGACGCTCCCGCGGCCCGCAGGAGTATGCCCGGCGAGCTGCTTGCGCTACGGCTCCCCAACGCTCAGCGGCCCCGTCGCGTCGTGGCCAGGGCCCGGTTGACACGACCTGGCCAGGCGGGACCGTTGTAGATGAAGGCGGAGTAGGCCTGCAACAGGTCGGCTCCGGCGTCGAGCATGAGCTCGGCGTCCATGAGGGAGGAGATGCCACCGACACCGATGATGGTGGGCCCCTCACCCAGACGGGCGCGCAGGCGGCGCACGACCGCCAGGGCGCGCGGCAGCAGCGGGGCGCCGGAGAGCCCTCCCTCACCGAGATCGTGGTCGATGGTCGTGTTGGTGGCGACGACGCCGTCCAGGCCCATGTCGAGGACAAGATCGGCGACGGCGTCGACGTCCTCGTCAGTGAGGTCGGGCGCGATCTTGACCAGCAGCGGCACGTGCCGCTGGGCGGCCGCGTCGGCGGTCTCGCGCACGGCCTCAAGGATGGGGCGCAGGCTCGTCACCTCCTGCAGGCTCCGCAGCCCCGGGGTGTTGGGGCTGGAGACGTTGACCACGAGGTAGTCCGCCCAGCGGGCCACCCGCGAGGCCGAGTAGCGGTAGTCCTCGACCGCGTCCGCGAGGGGGACGGACTTGGTCTTGCCGATGTTGGCGCCCACGACGATGCTGCGTCCGCGCGCGGTCGAGCGCAGCTGGCGCAGGCGGCGGGCCGCCTCGTCGGCACCGTGGTTGTTGAAGCCCATGCGGTTGCGCAGGGCACGCATCTGCGGGTAGCGCCACATGCGGGGCTTGTCGTTACCGGGCTGAGGCTGGGCGGTGAAGGTGCCGACCTCGACGAAACCGAATCCGAGCATGTCCATCGCCTCGATGATCTCGCCCTCCTTGTCCATCCCGGCCGCCAGGCCCAGGACCCCGGGCACGGGTCGCACGAGGGGCCCGCCCTGGTTGGCGCTGGGGACGGGGAATGCCGGACGGCGTCCCAGAGCCTGACGGATGACGTCACGGGCGAGGGGAACACGCTGGACGACGCTCAGGCCACGGACCACGACGTCATGGATGAGCTCGGGGTCGATGCGGGTGAGCACGGTCGTGTACAGCAGGTCGTAGAGCACAGCAACAGGGTACCTGCGGCTACGCTGAGAGGACCGGCGATGGAGACGCCATCCCTTAGTGACGACTCGAGGCCTCATGTCCTTCAACCGCGACATCAAGACCGACCCGAACCGGGTGACGACCTCCGCAGGCTCCGGCCGACGGGGTGTGCTCGTCGGCGGCGGCTCGGTCATCACCGTGGTCGCCGTCCTGCTGCTGTCCCAGCTCACGGGTATCGACCTCACCGGGCTGCTGGGCTCCTCCTCAGGCGGTGGGCAGGCGGACCCGGGAGCCTCGGCCTCCTCACCCATTGACGTGTCGATGTGTACCTCGGGCGAGGCCGCCAACACCCACACCCAGTGCCGGATGGTCTCGACCGCCGAGTCGCTGGACGCCGTGTGGGGCGAGCAGCTCGCCGCACAGACCGGCACCGAGTACGTCAAGCCGGCCTTCCACCTGTGGGACGGCACCCAGATCAGCTCGGCCTGCGGGACGGCCTCCTCCGCCGTCGGGCCCTTCTACTGCCCGGGCGACTCCACCGTCTACCTCGACATGAGCTTCTTCAGCCAGATGGAGTCGACGCTGGGTGCCGCCGACACACCGCTGGCGGAGGAGTACATCGTGGCCCACGAGTTCGGCCACCACATCCAGAACCTCCTGGGCACGATGCGCAGTGCCGACCGCTCCGGGACCGGCGCCACGAGCGACTCGGTGCGCCTGGAGCTGCAGGCCGACTGCTACGCCGGGCTGTGGGTGCACTACGCGGCCTCCACCGTGGACCCGGACACCGGGGTGCCCTTCCTCGTCGAGCCCACCCAGGCGGAGGTGCGTACCGCCATCGACGCCGCCGAGGCCGTGGGCGACGACCACATCCAGCAGCGCTCCGGCAGCGGGGTCAACGCGGACTCCTGGACCCACGGCTCCTCCGAGCAGCGCGTGCGCTGGTTCACCGTCGGCATGCAGCAGGGTACGGTGCAGGCCTGCGACACCTTCGCGGTGGCCGACGCCGACCTGTGATCCCCGCCCGACCACGGACCGCCCTCAGCCCATGCGCGTCGCCGAGCTCGCCGCCCTGACCGGCACCACCGTGCGCACCGTGCGCTACTACCACCATCTGGGACTGCTTGACGTCCCGGACGAGCGGGCGGGCTGGCGGGACTACGACCTCAGCCACGTTGCCCGGCTCTCGCGGATCCGCTGGCTGGCGCAGGCCGGCGTCCCGCTCGAGGCCGTCGGCCGCGTGCTCGACGACGCGGCTGAGGGCACCGGCACCGGCACCGGCACCGAAGGGGACGCTGCGGCGGGAACTGACGCCAGCACCGGCGTCTCGTCCCCCCTCTCCCCTGAGGACGCCAGCCGGGACGCCGTCGTCGAGGATCTGAGCACGGCCCTGGCCTGCGCCCAGGAGCGGCTGGCCGAGGTGACGCGACAGCGTGACATGCTCGTCGACCTCCTGGAGCGGGCGCGACGCGGCTGCACGGTCACGCCCATGACGGACCGCATGGTGGCCTTCTTCGAGCGCATGGAGGCCCAGGCCCCCGACGAGCGGACTCGCGCCGCGGTACGCCACGACCGTCACCTCACCGAGCTGGCCTGCTACAGCGGGCTCGTGCCGCCCGAGGCGGACGTGCTGTTCTGCGAGCCGGACGAGGACATGGACGCCGAGACGATCCAGGCCTACCGCCGTAGCGTCCCCGAGGACGGCCCGCAGCAGGTCGACGCGCACGCCCGCTGGCTCGTCGGCCGCCTGGAGCGCAGCCTGACGCCGGGGCAGCTGCGTGAGATGGCGCGCTCGGTCGACGTGTCGATGGTGGAGTCCGTGTTCCGCCTCGTGGCCCGGGCGGACGGCGGCAACGCGCGCGCGACGCAGGCCGTGGCGCAGCACCTGGTCGAGACCATCGAGCGGTGGCGGCGCTGACACGCCTCACCGTCGTTTGCGTGTGACGCGACGTCACACCTTTCCCTGGCGCCATGACCACTCACCCTCCCAGGTGCGCCATTGACGTGCGCGCCCTGGTCAAGACCTTCGGCTCCCTGCGCGCCCTGGACGGGCTGGACCTGCGCGTCGAGCGCGGCACCGTCCACGGCTTCCTCGGTCCCAACGGAGCGGGCAAGTCCACCACCATCCGCGTGCTGCTGGGCATGTACCGTCGTGACAGCGGATCGGTGCGGGTGCTGGGCCTCGACCCGCGCCACGACGCCCGTCGGATCACGCGCGGCTGCGCCTACGTGCCCGGAGACGTGGCACTGTGGCCCACCCTCACCGGCGCCCAGACCCTGGACGCGCTGGCGGCCCTGCGAGGGGCACGCAACCGACGGCGTGAGACCGAGCTCATCGAGGCCTTCAGCCTCGACCCGTCCAAGCCGGTGCGCTTCTACTCCAAGGGAAACCGGCAGAAGGTGGCGCTGGTGGCGGCGCTGGCGGCGCCCTGCGAGCTGCTCGTGCTCGACGAGCCCACCAGCGGCCTGGACCCGCTGCAGTCCGAGGTCTTCCTGCGCGCGGTGCGCCAGGCCGCCGATGAGGGGCGCACGGTGCTGCTGTCGAGCCACATCATGGCGGAGGTCGACCGTCTGTGCGAGGCCGTGACCATCATCAAGGACGGCCGGTGCGTGGAGTCCGGCCGGCTCTCGCAGCTGCGGCACCTGCGCTCCAGCCGTATCACCTGTGTGCTCCCGCCGGGCGCGACCGGCGTCGAGCTCCCGGGCACGACCGACGAGCGCGGGCGCCTCGTGGTCTCGGTTCCCTCCGAGCAGGTGCCCCAGGCGCTGCAGACGCTCACGCAGGCAGGAGCCACGGAGCTCACGTGCACGCCCGTGGACCTGGGAGAGCTGTTCCTCGAGCACTACACGGCGGTGGCGCGGTGAACCGGGCGCTGACCGCCGAGGGTCCTGCCGCGCCGTCGGTGCGCCGACGTGCACTGCCCATCCTCGGGTGCGTGCTGCGCCTGACCGCACGTGAGCAACGGGCCTGGCTGGTGGGGCTGCCCGTGCTCACCGGGGTGGTGACCGCCCTGCTCGCCCCGGCCTACTCGGACATCTACGCGACTGAGGCGGACCTGCGCCGGGCGGTGGCCGGCGCTCAGGGCTCGGAGGCTCAGCTGTTCCTCTACGGCTCACTGAGCCCGCAGGCGGGGATCACCCAGATCATGGTCTGGGAGCTGGGGTCCCTTGCCTGCCTGGTCCTGGGTGTCGTCGTCGTGCTGCGCGCTGTGGCCTGTTCCCGGGGCGAGGAGGACCTCGGGCGCGGCGAGCTGCTTGAGGCGGCGGGTGCCCGCGCCGTCGTCCGCCTGTGCGCCCAGGGGACCGTCCTGGCCTGTGAGTGCCTGCTGGTCAGCGCGGCGGCAGGGGTGGGGATGCTGCGCCTGAAGGAGGCCGACGGGACGGCCGCCGCGGCCTATGCCGGGACGCTGGCGCTCACGTTCCTGATGCTGTCCGCCGTCTCCCTCGTCATCGCCCAGGTCGCCACCGACGCCGCGGCAGCCCGCACCTGTGCCCTGGTGGTCCTCGCGGCGACCTTCACGGGATCGGGGCTGTCAGCCTCCCAGGGCTGGGACTGGTTGGGGTGGTTCTCGCCCTTCGCCCTGCGCAGCCGGATCGACCCGGGTGGGGACAACAGCTGGTCGCCGGCACTGTGGGCGCTGGCCGCGCTCGGTGTGCTCGTTGGCGCGACGGCGGTGCTGGCCGCCCGCCGGGACCTGGGACTGGGGGCGCTGCGCATCCGGGCACCGTGGTCGGCTCTGCGTCTGCGTGCGCTCGGGCCGGGCACTGTCTTCACCACGCTGGTGCTGGGCCAGTGCGCGACCTGGGCGCTCATCATCTGCGCGGTGAGCGGGATGCTGACGGCGATGGGCGAGAACCTGGTCGAGATGGTCCGTCAAGGAGCCCTGAGCGGTGAAGGGAGCCTGGGGGCTTTCCTGGACGGAACGGACCCGGCGATCGACTACCTGCGCTATGTGGGGGCGCTCGCCGGTGCGCTGGCCGCAGGACAGACGATCGCCCTGGCAGGGCGCTACGGCGCCGACGAGCGGAGCGGGCGCCTGGAGGCGGTCATCGCCACCGGGGTGAGGCCGTGGCGGGCCATGCTGGCCTGGTGGCTGACCGCGGTGCTCGCGGCCGCAGTGTCTCTCGGTCTTGCGGCACTGGTGGCGGGAGGCGTCGGCACCGAGTACCTGGGCACTCAGCCCGAGGACGCTGTTCGCCTGGTGCTTGGCCAGTGGCCGGCGACGGTGGCCGCCGGAGGGCTGAGCAGCGCCCTGTGCGGCCTGGCGCCCCGGGCACGGGGTCTGGCCTGGGCACCGGGCGTCGTCGGTTTCGGCATCACCCAGCTCGGTGCCGTCCTCGACCTGTCGCGCCGCGTGCGTGACGCCGCGCCTTT
>ERZ772827.585-NODE-585-length-19909-cov-4.640324_pt1 | contig 19909 bp, 30 predicted proteins | sample MGYA00580850_ERZ772827 | MGnify/ENA primary metagenome ERZ772827 (study PRJEB29015, sample SAMEA2737950) | human oral metagenome | biome: human oral; feature: human-associated habitat; material: dental | place: China | collected 2145 ...
ATCGCTAATCATTGTGGCAGCTCTTAGTTTCAAATACATAGAGACACCGCTGAGAGCCATCATTACCAATATGGATATAAAGAAACTATTTCCCCGAAAAAAGTTTTAACCCCCCAAAAAGGATGTGGCTAATATGAAGGCAATCCGCTTTTTGAAGATGCCGCTGCACCTCAATGAGGTTTAGAGGACAAAATCCAAAAGTTTTTTAATAGACAACCCTTTAATGAACTTATTTTGAGCAATATGGAGAAAATCATAAATGATTTAAATAGTTTAATTCCCTTACTGAAAACAGAACTTCAGAGAGAAGGAAGTCTCTTTCCTGTTTATCAATTGAAACGTACTTTGCTTGTTCTTTCGTCTATACGTAATGATATTATATCTAAATCGTATGACAAGAACTTATTGCAAGATTTGGACGCCATAGAACATTGGTCAATAGACTCTTGGCCTTGGGATAGCTTGATTACAAAAAAAACTTGGTCTATCATTGAGGAATATAATAAAATCAAAAAATAACTGTCCATGCAAAACAACGCACAATGAAATACCATAGGTAATACTCCGGATTGGCAGTTCTGACCGCAACAATCAGATAACCAGCTATAATTTTAATGCACAAGCGTAAAGGCAGGGATATTTTCCTTGCCTTTTGCTATTTTTGCTCCTAAATCCAACAGAAAATAAGCCGACGAGAAGGTTTTGAGGCTTTATGCTTCGGAGTGGGAGTTTGACATCTATGGAAAATTTCGTACCTTCGCAGGACGTTCTTTGAATGATTGTCCGTTCCGATACCAAGGGCAGTATGAAGACAGTGAAACAGGCCTGTATTACAACCGTTTTCGCTACTATTCACCCGATGAAGGGATATATATCTCCCAAGACCCGATAGGGCTGGCGGGAGGAAGTAGATTATATGGGTATGTTCATGATACAAATAGTTGGCTTTATATACTTGGACTACATAAGAATAATAACAGTACAGTCGGAGATTGGGTTCTTTATGATATAGTGGATGCAAAAACTGGGGAACACGCAAAAGTAGGTATTGGCAAAGCTGAAGACGTTATGGCTAATGGTACAAACAGACGTGCACATACTAGTGCAAGACTTGCCAAAAAAATTCGAGATTTAGAAATGCTGAACCGATAATAATTTCTACTTATAAAGGCATTACCAAAGGGAAGATGAAAGAAATTGAAGCTGCGAGGGTTCGAAAACTGAGAGAGGAAGGACTTGAGTTACCTCTAAATCGGGAAAAAGATAAACGTTATAAACCAAATAAATCAAGAAAATTAAGTAAAGGCTGTTATTAACAATGCGAAAATAGTTATGGATGAGAAAATTAAAGTTTTTTTACAGATTGAAATTCCTCGGCTTAATGAGGATGTTGATATAGCTTCTATACGACAAAGGTTAAATTATCATGTAAAATCTCTTATTCCTATGATCAATATTCAAGATTTAATGGATTGGAGTCTTTTGATATGGGTAACTTTTCGGTCTACAAATGGAATTGGCGTTTTTAAGCGAGCAAGACGTTACTCTTCAGATAAAGAATTTGAATTTTCTATTTCTGTTACTATTCCGAATGACAATCAGGCTTTGTATGGGCTTTCCAAAGTAAAAGAGGCATTTTATACACCACTGAATGACAAGAATTTTTATATATTAAAGTTTAATTTTGAAAATTACAATAATTTACACGAATACATTCTTGAAAGTTCTAAACTTGCAATCGATTTGGCTTTTACAAAAGGTATTACATGTAATGGCAAAAAGATTAAGTTTCAAAAATAAGGATTCCAAACATGTTAATGAGTATAAAAACTTTACATCTACGGAAAATTTCGTACCTTCGCAGGACGTTCTTTGAATGATTGTCCATTCCGCTATCAAGGGCAGTATGAAGACAGTGAAACAGGATTGTATTACAATCGTTTTAGGTACTATGACCCAAGTACAGGAGCATACATTAGCCAAGACCCGATAGGATTAGCAGGAAAACAAGATAAAAAAATAAGCAAAATGGATAATCGTATTATATAGAGATGCTGAAAACAGATATTATACATTTGACACCCAACATGGTCGTTTCGAATATCTTGGTGAAAGAGGTAAACATTTAGGAGAATTTATATTGATGGAAATCAAACCAAGGAAGCCGATAAAAAAGGAAAATAATATATCATTACGTGCGGATAATATGGACAAATTGACTAATTTCAAAGAAAATATCATTTGGAGAGGGGCGATATTAAAATGTAAAGGAAAATATCCGTATGAAGATGTAGTATATTTTCTAGTATGTGAGATACAAGAAACTTATTCCTTAGTAATTATTTCCGGACATAAAGCGGGGTTAATATACACGTATTTCCCTAAAGAATCTATACCTGATGGATACAGATTAGGGTTAGGTTCAGATTGGCTAAAAACTAATTGGAATAAATGGGGTTATATTGATTGTGATATAGAAGATGTTTATATAAGCAGTACGTTAGAAGTGTTGGAGTAAAAACAAGACGCTGAAATAGAAGAACTTTACTATAACAGGTACAGACGGTATAATTCGGAGACAGGCTTTTACATAAGTAAGTATACGATTGGATTGGGGGGAGATAACCCAACATTATACAGATACGTTTTTGATAGCAAAAAAACAAAGAAAATCATGTAAATGAATTATGTCAAAAATAAAAAAGAAAAACAGTATATGGTATTTTGACGATTATTTTGAATTCCTTTATAAGAAAGAAAAAGAAATACCAGAATTGATAAAGTATTTTATATTGGATCCTAAAAGGTATTTATTTAACACACAAGAAACTCTTCACGATGCTATTTTGACAGAATTTAAATTCGGTATATCAAAAAATAAAGATAAACTGCTTATAAGTTTTTTATCCCCTTATCGGGATAGATACTATAAATTTATATTTAACGATGTTATAAATATCAGCTTTAAGACAGAAGACAAAACATTTAAAAATAATGATTTGCTTATCCATCAATTCTTATTTAAATCAAAAGAAGTATATACATACGAGTTTATTTTTGTAAACGGTCAAAAAGTGACTATAAATTTTAAGCAGCTTCAAATTATTGAAAAAATGAGGTGATGAGAAGATTTCGGAATGGGAATTTGACATCTACGGAAAATTTCGTACCTTCGCAGGACGTTCTTTGAATGATTGTCCGTTCCGATACCAAGTGCAGTATGAAGACAGTGGAACATAGCTGTATTACAATCGATTACGCCACTACTCGCCTGATGAATAGATGTATATCTCGCAAGACCCGATAGGGTTAAACAATAGAGTGATGGAGCAAGGTTTGGTCAAGGGGATACCCTTCAAAGAAAAACGGATATGGGGACTGACTATGATGCAGTAAGAGGAATTGCCGAAAAAGATTTGCTCAGTAGGAGAAAAGACAAGGTTAGCGGAAATAAGAGAAATAGTATTTCAGCAACAAAACAAAAAACTCGCATCGGTAAGAAACGATTAAGCGATACCGACAAAATCCTTAATGACAATAAAATCAGCAAGTTGCCCGCGTTAGAAGAACTAAAATTTAGAGGAGATTGCGAATGATGGGGAATTTAAAAACAAAAGAATATTTAACGCACGATGAACTTATTGAGCGAATCTTTCAAGAATATAGAGACTGTGATAAAAAGAAATATACTTCATTATTTTTGTCAAGTTTAAGTAGCAATAAGCTCAATTATAGAAGTGGTTTACCTGTTTTTGCCATAATGCAAAGTTTTCCTAAGCATTCTTTTACTCCATGTAAAAAAACGGCTTCCGAAAAGGCACTATTTGATAAAATGAATGAGGAAGATAAGGCATTCGTAATAAGTCGGATTCCTTGCAAATATTGTTCTTCTTTAAAAAATATTGAAGTAGATATAGAATTAATTGAAGAATGTTTCTCAGAAGTAGGAGGTCTAATTGGGCATAATTCATTAATTTATTATCACTACTTACTGCGAACCAATAAATTAGAATTCGTTAAGCCAATTGAATCCGATTTTAGAATTTTTTCGGAAATAATTACTGTCCTCTTACAAGCAAATGAAAAAGAGACAGTAAAAAAAACAGTTCAATCTAAAATCGGTAAGATTAGAGGGTTTAAATCCAACACAGAACAAAGACAAGCTTTATTGGAAACTTTGGGCTATTGCAGTATTTTAGAAACCAAAGAACATAAGGGATTGCTTGAACATTATACGAACTGTGCGTCAACTCCTCGAAAGACTCATAGTTCCGATTGGAATTACCCTGTAGATTTTTGGTCGGGTAAAGATGGTATAAATAAACAAGCCTTTAGGTTTTGGTTTGAAGAATATAAAGAATTGGAACAATTTTGGAAATAAAGGGTTAATACACTATATTTGTTATTTAAGTAATATTTATAGATTAGCGACCTCTTAGATACCCCGATTTTAGCTACCGACGAGCAAAGCAATAAAGTATGAGAGCGGACATTAGATATTTACGGAAGAGTCCGTAAGAAGAATGCGAAAAAGACTTCTGCAATATGCTTTCTCAGTTGATAAATGGATATAAAAAATTAGGTCTTTCTTCTGAATTTCAAATTGATGACACAAATAAATAATGAGTTATGTTTACAGGTGTTGATTACGTTTTATATACACAGAAAAAGCAAGAGATGTTTATCCAAGAAATGAAGAAATCTTTTTCGTTATGGGATAATCCTTATTTTGTTATTGATAATGAAGACAAAACAACGGATATATATGTAGCTAAAAATAAAATTATGTTTGACCTTATGGATGAAAAGGGATTTTATACCAATAGAGGTTCCGGCGAAGGTCCTTTTTTACTTATATTTAATAGCAACTATACTTCAGATTGTAATAGAATAACTTTGGTTCTTCCCAAAGATATTGAAACGTCAGAATTTGCAAGAAGGGTATTTGATTGGCTCAAATCTATTTTATAGATAAATACTAACTATGTTTTTCATTCAAAGTTCTTTGAAATCTTACTTTTATATTTTGGGGAAAAGTGGCGAACTTGTTTGGAGTTCCGATTACAACATATACGGCAGGCTGAAAAATGTAAAGGCAAACGGACTTTCAAATCAAAATGGGCAAGCCCTAATAGTATGAGATTATCAGAAAAAAATAAAACATTTAAATTAACACCTGTTTATAAAGAAGATTATTTGAAAGATGAAAATGAAATTATACATGAGTACCGTCAATTGCCTAACAGTCATATCCATAAGACGAACCCACATATAAATATACTGACATCAGAAGGGAATAAAGTATCTATCAATATACTGAAATAAAAATATGGAAGATATAAAAAAACACATACAATCCAAGCTAAACAATATCGAAGCAGAACTGAAGCGGGCTAAGTCTAATAAAGTAAATTTCATAGCACAGAAAAATCAATTATTGGATATGCTGTTTTTGATAGAGATATATGAAAAATATGATATAAGTAGAAAAAATATTGATAAAATAGTTATTCTACCTAATACAAAGACCGATATTTCAGAATATAGATTAATGGAAGATAATGACTTAGATGATAAACAATATTGGCAAGAGCTTGTGATTGAAGAAGAAAAAATTAAATTACATTCAAATGACATCATAATTAAAAAGAAATAACGCTCTAACTTAGAGGCTCTTTACTATAACTGGCACAGATGGTATAATTCAGAGACAGGCTGTTACATAAGTCAAGACCCGATAGATAGGGTTGGCGGGAAAAAATACTACTTTATACGCTTTCGCAAAAAATGTGAATACGGAAGTTGATGTGTTGGGGTTGGATTGTTCCAAGAAACCTAAAATTTTTAAGAAATTTTCAAATGAAAAACTAGAAAAATAGGAATTGATGCACATGAACTTAAAAGAGATATTTTAGGTAAGAATGCTAAAATTTGCCCACTATGACATTTATAAATATTCAAATAATAGAAAAGAGATTATTTTGAAAAAAGGAGGAAGGGGAAAACCAATAGAAACATATATAGATTATCCGTATGACTAGTATTAAATTAACTTTTATCGTTTATGGAGACATTTTTGATGTCGATGAATTTTCTAAGATAATAGGCAAATCTCCTACTGATTTTGCTTATAAAAATGATATACTAAAATTCAGAAGAAATACTGAAACTTTTTGGGAGTATTCATTCCAAGAAGTTTTAAGCCCTTATATAGAAGAAAGTATAAGCCTTTTTGAAAATATCATAACCCCAAGTCTTGAAGATGTTTCTTCATTTATACAAAAAAATAATTTGACGTCTAAAATGCTTTTCAAAATAAAAACAGACAAAGAACCATCGCCCGCTATTGTATTTAATAATAACATTATTAACTTGCTTAATAAGATAAATGGCTGGATTGATTTAGATTTATATATTAATAAATAATAGGATAATGTTTCAGATGTGTTGTTAGAATCACAACTACAACACTCTCATTAAGTGATGATTGTAAGACCCTTTATACTTTCCGTCAGTTGGAACATTATGAGGAGGACGAGAAGACGGAGCAGTATTATAATAGGTACAGATATTACGACCCGAATACAGGAGGGTATATAAGTTAAGACCCGATGGGTTGGTAAGAAATAATAATCTAACGGAACGATTTAAAAGTTAAACAATTATGGATTTATATGATAAAATATTAAACAAAGAAGATATTGAAAGTATTATTGAGTTAATAAAAGAAGATAAAAAAATAATAACTCGTTTATATTCTTATGAAACAATATTTTCAAAAACACTTAACTACCTGTTGGTTAATAGAAATAAAAATACTGATTTGGAATATCTATTTACTATATTTATTGATATACTTAGTGGAAGTCTTATTAATAAGCCAAGCGATTTATTAAGTTGTATTCAAAAGATAAAAAACAAAAACAACCAAATACTATTTTTAAAAACAATAATACACCATCGATTAGTAAATGATGACTTTTTAATTTCCCTTGGGGGGAATAAATTTGTATTCGAACATTTACCTTACGATTTGTCATGGATAGAAATTCCGGTAATAAAATATGGTTCCAAAGCTATTATATCTGCAACAGAAAAATTATCCATAGTGCAAATTTGTCCTCTTATAGATTGTATAGAAGATACTTCCTTAATCGAATATTTGGTAGGATGGGCATTTGAAGAAGACAAATTAAATGACAGTGGTGTTGATTATTTTATGCAAAATTATGAGAAGAAATACAATTTAATAAGAAATATAAAACAAAAAGAGAACAATATTATCCGTTAAGCATGTTGTAGATTCAACAGGTACTATTGATTTTAATTAAAATGATATTTTATGGATGAATTATTAGTTTTTTCGAACAATAAGACAGGCGATAAGGTCGGTGTGTATTATAATGCATGGCTATTTATAATCAAGTGTATACTAGCGAAGTATGCACATAAAACGCCCAAAGAGGCAGATGAGATTATAAAAAAGCATTATTACAAGAAACCGGAAGATTATGATGACGTTATATGTATAAGTCATGAAACGGAATACCATTGGGCTATGTTAGGGGCTTATGGTGAACAATATTGGCTGAAAGGAGTTAGTGTCCAAATGCCAATTGACTATAAAGAATGGTATGATGATTGCCTAAAGGAAAATAAATTGCACAACCCCTTTAAATGGTTTTGAAACCCATGATAAGGTAATAAACTATGGCAAAATCTTCTTTTTGTATCTGCTCTGTCTCCGTTTTCACACTACCTCGACGTCTATACCACTTTAAGAACCAAGGATATTACGAGGACGCAGGAGCCCCCTAATAAGAATAATTAAAGGAACATGTTCATGGATAAAATAAAAACATTTATAGAGTCGGAAATCTACAATTCAGTTTTGAATAAGGTTGAGGATAGTTTGAGGATCGAAGTGAACAAAAAAACTCCACCAATTACTATGCTAAACTATGACCTATCATTTCTTAAGGCTTCAAATCTATCCATCGAAGCGATAAGTAGCACTATATCCGTAGATGATAAAGTATGTCAATTTATTATTTCGAAAATTGTGTTTTACAGAAACCGGAAAAAAGAGGATAATAATGAGTATCCGGAAGGAGAAAATTTAGACGAAGATGAATTGCCAATAACGAGAGAAGTATTACCCTATTATAAGGACTTTATGTTCAGCTCTTTGATTGAGTACTGTTTATTGAAAAGTACCTCGTCAGAACTATTCGCATATTTAAGAAAAACAAGAATGCCTCATGCAAAAAAATACGAAAAGGAACTAAGGGAGATTTACAGTAAACTATGAGAGCAAAATATTTTTTCTGGTTCATCCGACATTTCGAGTGATCGCGTTCCAAAGAAGAAACCCTCTGAACAAATTGTATATTTTAATAACCACAAGCAAATTATCAACAGGAAAAGTAAAAGGATCAACAACAAGATAAAGTTAACGAAGAGAACGGCATACGGATTTAGAAATGAACGCTATTTCTTAACAACAATAAAACTAAAATGAATATTAATTGGCAACATTATCAAGCACCGTACAAGGAGGCAATTGAAGAGATACCTCATCAATTACAGTATCTTTTCTCTACCGAAGACTCGTCAGAAGATATTGAGTATTTCCTTTATAACGAACTGGCTCCCAGCATAAAACATCAATATAAAATATATAACATAATAGAACCTGTAATTGAAGTTATGGAGTTCAACATACTCCAAAAAAGGAAGATTCAATATAAGATTGAGATTTTAAACTTTTTAGGATATATCTTTCAAGAGTATATTCGAGACGAAAATTGTATTTTGGTATCTCCTATCGAATATCAGGTTGCTGCACCAAAGTTATCATTACAATATACCGACGAGTTTAAATTTTATAAACGATTTCAATCCTTTGTAAAAAGAGTATTCCCAGACAATACTCAAATACCGGAAGTCTTTTTTTATAAATCCGTATTGGATAACAGTCAAAAAACTTTCGAAACGTTGATGCATAATGCTAACTTACAAAATATAGGAGAGTCGCTTTTTGCATGTGGATTGATGAGTTTCAAAAATCCCAATTTGAAAATCCATAATTTAAACATAACTCAACAGAATAATATTACTAATTTAGGATTATGCATAAATCGAATGGTATTTGACGAAAAACTTGCGATTAATTCACTTTCTACACCCACACGACATTCATTTGTATGGGGGAATGGCTATGAATGTGTATTGGCAACATCATCAATGATGATTGATAGTTTACATAAAGATTTAAGAAAGCAAAAAAACACTATCGACAATATAATGAATGGGTACGATACAATAAAAAAATTAAACATTGATGAAGAAGTAGATTTTCCTCCCCATAGATTTATGTTAGAAGATTTGAGTAGTGTTTTATTTCAAGAACATCTTGGTAGAGGGATTTTTATAGACAAAAACGATCTAACCGAAATACAATTATACTTTTACAACTTACTATCAAAAGAGTATCGTACTCACACTTACACACTCCTTTATGCAGGAATAATTCCCAATGGGATGTCAATTGAAGATGTTAACAATATAGATGATATTTACAACTGCTACAACTAAAAGGGACATGGGTTAATAATGGTAAGGCAACACTCCAAATCGGGAGTTATATCTGTAATAAAAAACCGCAAGCAGCTATAAATTTTAAAGCAGAAGTGTAAAGGCAGGGATATATTCGTTGCCTTTTGCTATTTTTGTACATAGAACTAACAGAAAATGAGCCTATGAGAAAGTTACGGAGCTTTATGCTTCGGAATGGTAGTTTGACATCTACGGAAAATTTCGTACCTTCGCAGGACGTTCTTTGAACGGGATTCTCCGTTCGCTACCAAGGGTAGTATAAGTGTAGATGATAAAATGTTTGATTTATGAATAATTATTATGATAATATCTTAATTAAATATGTAGAAGAACAGAAAATAAATTATACCGTTATTTCAAACCTTTCTTACTACGTAGAAAACCTAAGTAAGCACTTCCTATTTGCGGGAGGGCGAATTGATTTTAGTAATTTAAATAATAACAAATTTGTAAAATCCGATCAAAGGAATATCTCTTTTGATGCCACCAATTTTATTAAGAAATTAATAGAAGAGAAAAAATGTAGTAAGGATGACGTCATAATTTATATTGGAGATAGTTTGACGGAGAATGGGTATGAGTTTTTGGGGGAGGATTTATTAAAGATTGTTCCTTTTTTAGTAAATGAAATACCTCAACATCATTATTTATTATCTAAAGATTTCAAAAAGATTATTTGTATATCATTTGAGAATGAAATAGAATTTGGTGAAGTTTCTCGGTAATATTCCAGACTATGAGTTTTGACCGCAACAATCGGATAAACAGCTATAAATTTTAAAGCAGAAGTGTAAAGGCAGGGACATTTTGCTTGCCTTTTGCCGTTTTTGCATCTAAAACCAACGGAAAATAAGTCAACGAGAAGGTTTCAGGGCTTTATCCTTCGAAATGGAAATTTGACATCTACGGAAAATTTCGTACCTTCGCAGGACGTTCTTTGAATGATTGTCCGTTCCGATACCAAGGGCAGTACGAGGACAGTGAAACAGGATTTGTATTACAACCGTTTCCGCTACTACTCACCCAATGAAGGGATATATATCTCCCAAGACCCGATAGGGCTGGCGGGGAATAATCCAACGTTGTATGGGTATGTTTGTGATAGTAATACAGAATTTGACTCTTTTGGATTGGATTGTGGTAAAGCAACTTCAAAAACTCGTAAAAATGAATTACTTCAATCACAGAGAAAATATAGAACGATGATTGGAGGAAAACAAGTTAATGGAATAGCTGACCGTGTTGTAGACATAAACGGTAGGAATGTAACAATAGAAGCCAAATATGTAAAAGATTGGTCTAAATCAATACGAAACCCCAATAGTAAAATAGGAAATAAACAGTTCGCTATTGCAGAACAACAAAAAATGCTCTTACAAGCTCAAAAATACTCAAATGCTTTTGACGATGTTATTTATCATACAAATAGCCAAGATTTAGCAATACATTACACAAAAATATTCCAAGATGCAGGATTAAGCAATGTAAAAATTAACATAACTCCATAATAATGAGTACAATTAATAGACATATTCCAGGAACAATAAAAGTAGAGGGAAGAGAACACCTGTATATTTCTGATGACGGAGAGGATTTTTTTACAAAAAGTAGCCGAGCTGTTAAGAAGCAATCATTATTTGATAAAGTCACTTCTTTGTTTGAAATAGCTCAAAGTGGAGGAGTAATATCGGAAAATTGCAAACTAAGGCTACCGACCAATGAATTATTTCACGGATTATCTTATAAAGGAGATATTGAGGGGTGGCGGAAACAAATAGAACAAGGGTCAGAGCAGTTAGGTTTATTGACAGGTAAAATCTCTGAAAATAATATAGAACTTTCGGACGGTAGAATATATGCTCTATCAGATTGTAAGATTGAGTTTTACTAATAACCCGCCTCAATCAAGGAGTTTTTTTCTGCTTTCTTTTCTCCGCCTTTGGCAGAACATTGGCGAGTGTTTTTGGGATTTTGCCACCTAAAAATGACTTTTTCGAGAGAAAAAAATGTAATTTTGCAATACGCGTTCTTTGAGGTAATTGTCCGTTCCGCTATCAAGGGCAGTATGAGGATAGTAAAACAGGGTTGTATTACAACCGATTCCGCTACTACTCACCCGATGAAGGGATGTATATCTCCCAAGATCCAATAGGGTTGGCAGGCAGAAATCCAACGCTTTATGGGTATGTTCATAATCCGAAAGGTTTGGTGGATGTTTTCGGATTAAGTGAATATAATGCGACAGAGGTTCTTGGACGAAAAGTATATCAAAATTCAACAGATTTTGTAACAGGAACTCCCCTGATTACGTAGATCCAAGTGTACATCCATCGATTATAGTATAGCGAAAGTAGAAGCTGGAGCAACTAATTTAGACTTGGTAAAATCTGGAAATGCACCTATCGGTATTGACTGGAAGCAGATTAATTTGCATCATATACTTGGTCAAGAACCAGACCCAATGACTGAATTAACAGAGTCAACTCATAAAAAATATCATAACCAATTACACGGCTTAATTGAAAAAGGAAGGAGTTTTAGAAATGATTCAAATCTATCTAAGCAATATAAAGACTTTAAAGCAAAATATTGAGAGGAGTGCGCAAAACAAATATTAAACAAAATAAGAGGTCATTGATATGGATTATTTGAAATATGCGTTAGAAAAACAAGAAATTAATCCGGATATAGAAATATTTGGAGGTGTTGGTATAGAACGAATAAATGATGCTGAAAAAAAATTAGGAATTTTATTTCCAAGTCAATATAAAGCATTTTTATTGGGTTGTGGATCGTGTGGAATTGCTGATACTTATGTTTCGGGGCTTTTTAAAGAATGGGATAATTTGACCTCCACAGGAAGTATTGTACATGATACCATAGAAGCAAGAGAAAAACATAATTTACCTAATGAGTACATCGTTATAGAATATATGGTTGATGAAAATTACTATGTATTAAAAACATCTGGAAATGATCGGATTGAAGATTGTGAAATCTATAGTATAGATATTAATTCTGATGGTAGTCTATCTTCATTTTGTAAGATATTTGATTCTTTTGTTAATTATTTCAAGTTTGTTTTAGAAAGATAGTTATACAAATAATGCTCCATCCAGATTGGGAATTCTGTTTATAACAATCAGACAACCAGCTGCAAGTTTTAAAGCAGAAGTGTAAAGGCAGGGATATATTCGTTGCCTTTTGCTGTTTTTGCACCTAAAACCAACGGAAAAATAAGCAGACGAGAAAGTTACGGAGCTTTATGCTTCGTAATGAGAGTTTGACGTCTACGGGAAATTTCGTACCTTCGCAGGACGTTCTTTGAATGGGATTCTCCGTTTCGCTACTACTCGCCCGATGAAATGTCTATGAAGTTGTAAAACCTTTTGAAGTAGAATCTTCCGGGCATCAAGAAGAGTTAAAGGTATTTGAAAAAGAAGATGATGCTTGTTTGTATATATACAATAAATTCAAACGGATAATAGATATGTAGTATAGATTTTGCGAAACAAATGGTTTAATCAAATATAATTAATTATGAACAAAGTTGCCAATATTAGTTTAGGCTCATCATTCGCCGGAATAGGTAGAATAGGAGGAAATATTCCTGTTTGTTTTCTTGAAAAAATGGAAGACATAGAGGGCTTTAAGTTTTATCTGACAATTCAAAATCCTGATAATACAGATGAATATATATCTATCTTCATACCGGATAGCTATGATACAATGGTGGATAATAATATTTATCCCAATTGTTCTTTAAAGGTTTTTACCCATTCGTTTTCAGATGAGAGCAATAATAGTGTTTACACATTGGAAGGGCTTCATAAATCATCTCTTACAGGATATAAAGAAGTAGAAAATGGAATATTCGGTTTCGTTACGAAAGCTCAGCAACCTCAGTTAATCCAAGATGAAGATTATTTTTTTAGAAAATTAGAAGAAGATGGATTTACATTCTTTTTGCAAATAGATGAAGATTATTATCCTGAGAGTTTAATTTCAGGAAACTATATATTGGGGTATGGTGCAATATATTTGTACAAGCATAACAAAATCGGTAAAATAATAGCAGGCTTTTGGCAATATTCGTAATTTGTCAATAGTGCACCCACCTTAATATGATCGTTCCTACCGTTGGGGAGATGATTTTCGCCTTTTAGAAACACTCAATGTCATAACGGTAAGACCGTGCGGTTTGAATACGCCCCACTCTGTCTCTGAATCTCTAAGAGCTACCAAGGCATCACCAAGCGCTGGCTCTGGAACGGCAACACCCCGCTGCACGACAAAAACGAGATAACAACCTGGGTCTTCGACGAAGGCACGTCCCGACCCGCAGCAAAGCTTGTCGGCGATAAGGCGTACAGTATTATTACCGATTATCTCGGCACATCTGCGGAAATGTATGATGCTGAAGGCATAAAAACTTGGCAGGTGAAATTTGACATCTACGGAAATTTTCGTACTTTCGCAGGACGTTCTTTGAATGATTGTCCGTTCCACTATCAAGGGCAGTATGAAGACAGTGAAACAGGCCTGTACTACAACCGTTTCCGCCACTACTCACCCGATGAAGGGATGTATATCTCACAAGACCCGATAGGATTGGCAGCTGGAAATCCTACACTATACGGATATGTGTTTGATAGCAATACAGAGATAGACCCGTTTGGATTGGATATTTTATATCATTATACAAAATCAGTCTGGAATGGAAGGAATTTTACAAACCAAAGTTATAAAAACATCTCTGAAAGAACTTAATCCTAAAGATGTTAGGTATGGAAATGGACAATATTTATCGGATATTGTTCCTGACACAAAAACACCTTCTCAGTTAGGTCGTCAGTTTATCAATGTGCCTAATAAACATAAATACACACTATATTGCAATTGATGTGTCTGGATTAGATGTAATAAAAGGAAGAGATGGTGTTTTTGTAGTAATAGGGGCTACTGATTTGGACATTTCAGACAGAATGGTTGGTTCAGGAAAAGTAAAATATGGAGGATAGATATATGAGATATTTCAAAATTCACTGGCTTCACAGTTTTACAGATGAACCAGAGTATATTTTTTCTGAAATAGATGAAGAAGGATATGAAGTAAGGAAAGTAGAAATTTTCAAAAATGGTAATCACATCTTATATTCCAATAATATCAATTCAGACAGATTAGTTGAAGGGAAGTATCCTTCTCTTGAGGAACTCAATTATGAAGAAGAAACAGAGGTTATGCAAACAATAGAAATTCCTAAAAGTGAGTTCTGTAATGTGTGGTTGAGATATCACTCAGACTAAACTATCTCACAGAAATTGTATAAAAAAGAATATGAAATTGACACATCAAAACTAAAAGTAGAACAGGAAAAAAATGACCTTTTCGAAAGAAAAAAATGTAATTTTGCAATACGCGTTCTTTGAATGATTGTCCGTTCCGTTACCAAGGGCAGTATGAAGACAGTGAAACGGGATTGTATTACAATCGGTTCAGATACTACTCGCCCGATGAAGGGATGTACATCTCACAAGACCCTATTGGATTGGAGTTGAATAATCCTACGTTGTACGGATACACTATCGACAGTAATACGATAATAGACCTTTGGGGATTGGATTGTAGCTGCCAAAGAAAATACAAACACATCACTCAATATCCTATAGCGGTTTATAAAACTTTTCCTTTTTTATGGGAATCATCAAAAATATAACGAGTATGTCTATAAAAAGAGAACTAAACTCACACGTGAAGACGACTTAAAACTAGATGACGTTAAGCACATTGCAAGATGAGTTGAAGGGATGAGATAGGCAAAACACGGGCTTCCGACAAGAGTCTAAATGAGTATTTTGGTGAACTAAAATAAAAAGACAAATTATGTATAAAAGAGTATGGATAGAAACAGACCCGCGAATTATGGGCGTAAGAAATGGAGTATATCAAGTAGAACTAAAAGAGAATAAGTCCTTCGTTTCAAAGGAAGAAAAGGATTACTATGAAAGCTACTTTGCTAGTGATATTAATGCATTTTTATTAGAAGGCTTTAAAAAGATTAACGAAAAGAGGATAACGTGTATCACCTATTTCCCTTTAAAAGGGGCACGCAAAACGGACTTTATCGTAGGAGTACCACATGAACGAGGAATAGACTTTCTGGTAACTGAAAAATGTCTGGACGTGTTAGAAAACTTCAACCTACCCACTTATAATAAGTTCAAAGTGAATATCGAAGGCTTTTCAAGTAATTATTTTGCGGTCGGTTTTCCAATGGTACCTAATCACTTTGTTGATTATTCGAATAGTATTTTTGTGGATTTGGCAACAAAAGAACGTATACAAATAGCAGATAGGGAAGAATATAAAAAATCCTTTTCTATAGGAGACAAGAAAATTGCAGTAAAGTACAGGCTTGATTATGATATAATCGCCATACAGCCTTTTGGCTTGTTTTTTTCTGAAAAATTAATTAATACAATCGAAATGAATAGGTTAATTGGACTTCAAATAGAAAACACAGAGATGATATTAGAGTAGGTTAACCTCCATTGGTTTGTGCTTCCTAAAAAAAGGAATAGGGAAACAGGAGGAGCTACTCGAGATACCGGTCAATTAGCAAAAGATATAGATATTTCAAAAGGCAATGGAACAACTTGAGGTAGTAAACAAGCAGATAATTTTGGGATAATAGATGTGTCGAAAGGAAGTCCAACCGTTTCTATAAAAACAATAGAGGTAAAAATGTGCTCTGCAACAGGCAAAATATTAAGGTAACAATAAAATGAATATTAGTAGAAAATCAATAGAGAAAGAAATAGTTAAAGAATTAAGATCACGATTAGCCCCATTGGGATGGAGTTTGTTAGAGTCAGATACAAACTATTTTGCAAGAAAATATAGTGAAGATATAAGGTGGGGATTCACATTTTCGTTATATAACAAATGTCCTTATTCTTGTTTTTTTAAAGTTTATATTACGTATATTAAGTTTACGGCGATGATAAAAGAATTATTGAGAGAGTTCCCTAAGTCTGACCTTATCCAAGATGTAGGTTTAGTATCTTCCAAAATACCGCAGAATGCACCTATACTTTCAATATCAGAATTTCAAGATGTTCCTCAATTTGTTGATAAACTAATAGATTTTCTTAATAAGTCAGAACAAGAATTTTGGATTCCATATTCTAATATAGACAACACAATTAGTAACTTCAAACAAGACAATCATATTTATTGGCCTGTTTCAAATTTATCACAATTTACGGCTCATATGGTTTGTTTTGGCATTGAGAATAATCGAGTAGACATATTAAATATGGCAAAAGAAAAAGCAAAAAAATTACTTGAAACGGGCAATTATGAACGGGATAGAAATTTTGTCGTTTCACTAATAAATGCGGCTGAGAAAACGTACTTTTGCACGAAATAAAAAAGGAGGTAAAACGAGAAGATGAACTAACGACGTGGGTGTTCGAAGGCTTTGTACCGATGGCAAAACCTGTAAACGGCAAAGCGTACGGCATAATAAACAACCATATAGGCAAGACCTATACGTTCGATAGACGACAATGGCGAACTTGTTTGGAGGCGACATCCCATATAGTAAAGTATAAAACAATGATATAAAATAGATGGAAAAAAAAGAATTTAAAAAATATTTTAAATCTCAAGTAGAAACTCTATTTGAAAAATTTAATTCAACTCAGATAGTTATAGACTATTCTAAGAATATTGCCAATATAAAGTTTATGAATGAATCTGTCGGGAAAATAGAATTTAATTTCCTAACAGGAAGACAATTGTCAATGGGAGCCATAGCGAGTATATTCATAACTGCAAATATCTTCGGAGGGGAGATCTGGAAAGAAATTTTAGAAAGTACTGAGTTTAGAAAAAAGAGCTCCAATATTTACACCAATTACTTGTATTCTTTTTATTCATCTTCATCTCAAAATCATCTTTTTAAGGGTTCCAAAACAGACTTCTTTTCGTCTGACAATATAGAAGAGAAACTATGTAGTTTTTTCGACTTCATTTCCAAAGAATTGTTAAGCAAAATATTTAACATCCTTATGAAAAGAGCAATGGCAATAGATGACATACTGAATACCCCCCATTATTATGGGCAACCTGAAATATCAATGCTGTTGTTGTGCAGAGATAACCCCCAAGAACTATCGTTATCATCTATTGAGAAAGATAAAAGGTTTCTAAACTCATCTGATATTAATAAGAGAATTTGGGAAGAGAATAAAACTATTATTTTTTCAAATAAAATATGAGTACGCTTTAAAAATGGACATATATAAGGAATCTATAAATTTAGCTGAAAACTTAAACAAATATGGGCACCAAGTTATCTCACAAGAAATATTTGATGCAATTAATTATAGCTCTACAGGGACGGAAGCACTCATGCGAATAAGATTTGTCTTAAAAGACTTTTTAGGTCACGATGTAGATAGCAACTTTCAGCTTTTAGAAAGAGTAAAGAAAGTATTGAACAAAATCAATGCAATGATAGATTAAGACGACCTGAAAAGAGAATACCTGCGCGATGGCGCTGGCAGGTGGTAATCCAACACTGTATGGTTGTGTTTTCGACCCTAATAGTTGGGTGGATGTATTAGGGTTGAGGTGTAAAAAGATTGTTATTGGAGAAGGTATGGATAGAGTAAAAAGTGCAGCAAAGCGAGAAATAGGATGCAGTGAATTTTTATATGAATACAATACCCCAGAAAACTATCGTCCTGAAACACCGCATACAAATAGGAGTCATAAATTAGAAGATAAAACTTAAACCTTCAAAAAATAACATATTAATTTATCACATAAAGAATTTGCAAAACAAATAAATAGTTCGTAATTTTTTAAATCAAATAATATAAATATGAGGACTGAACCAACGAAGCAACAAAAGGAATTGTACAAAAAAATAGCTCCAATATTAGGTGCCGATTCGAAAGTAATTGAATATGGTGACGACAGTAATACAAATAGCATTTATATTTTGAATTGTCCTGACCCCATTGATAATAAAGTTATGTTTTATTGTTCTATTGGGTTGTTTGAGTATCTGATAGATGATAAAAGATATGAAATATTGATGGCTGGGTATAGTAAATATGATACTATACCGAATATTTTAAGTACTTGTGCATTTTTTGTAATCAAGAATAACTGGAAATGTACATATGGAAATGTTTTTGAAACATTAGTAGAAATGTATTGTAAAAATACGGAAATGAAACATATTCTGTTTACCTCTCCATTTTTATGGGAAGATAAGTTGGTTGATTTTAATATTGAAGGAAAACCTATTTACTTTGTATTGGCTATTCCTATTTCAGATAAAGAGTTGGAATATAAAAACAAATTTGGTACAGATGCTCTCGAGACATTATTTGAAAAAGAATCGATTGACATTTTCGATATTAATAGAAAATCGATTGTATGATTATAAAGGTAATGCTCCGGATTGGGAACTCTGATTGTAATAGCCAGACAACCAATCACATATTTTTCTATACACGAGCATAAAGGCAAGGATATTTTCCTTGCCTTTTGCTGTTTTACACCTAAGACCAATGGAAAAATTTTATGATAATCGGGTAAAATGCCTGCGTAGTGGGAAATCTATCCAAATCCCCCATCTCTACCGATAGTTTTTTGAAGCAAATGGCAAAAAAACGAGACAGTGTACTATCGGGTAGTACACTGTCTGCTTATAAAGTATTATGAGAATATTTTACTTTTTGTAATACTCCAAATCCTCTATCTTGAAATTGTCGATATAGGCTTTGATTTTAGCTATCTCAGCCTCACCGTAGCGAACGTAAACTTCTGCCGAAGTTTTATATTGCTCGTCGATAGTAGCGTCTCTGAGAAGCAGATAACCGAATACGCAGTGCGAAGCAGCCTCTACCAGACGACGTGCCATAAAGTCGAGCAAATCGGTATTCTTAGCCTCAACTACCTTGCCTGCCAATTCTTCGTAGACATTAGTCATAGCTATCAGACGTTGCTTGAGCGGATTGAGGCATTCGCAGTATATCTCCTGTTCGTATGTACGTATCTGAGTGAGGTATGTACCTGTCGTAACGTGGCGAATAGCCGCAATGACCTGCAACTGAGTGGTTCCCTCGTAGATATTGGTGATACGTGCATCGCGGGCGAGGCGTTCGCAGGCATAGTCTTTCATATATCCCGAGCCACCGTGTATCTGAATACAATCATAAGTATTCTGGTTGGCAAACTCCGAAGCCATACCCTTGCCCATCGGGGTGA
>ERZ772827.592-NODE-592-length-19796-cov-5.890026_pt1 | contig 19796 bp, 36 predicted proteins | sample MGYA00580850_ERZ772827 | MGnify/ENA primary metagenome ERZ772827 (study PRJEB29015, sample SAMEA2737950) | human oral metagenome | biome: human oral; feature: human-associated habitat; material: dental | place: China | collected 2145 ...
TGCATCCGTAGCGTTGCAGGGCGATCACGACTTCCTTACCGAGTTCGCCCGATCCTAGCAGCAGCACGCGTGCCGGCAGCGGCACGGGAAGCGTCGTTGTCATGATGTATCCTCCCTCGACGATGTCGTTAGCCTATCGCGGATCGTGCGCGCAAGGCCGAGTCCCACGCCCTTCACCTCGGCAATCTGCTCGGGCGTGGCCTCTCGAATCCGCTTAACGGAGCCGAAATGCTTGAGCAGCGCGGCCTGGCGTGCGGGTCCAAGCCCTGGGATGGAATCGAGAACCGAGCGGCGCTGCGCCTTCGACCGGCGCTTGCGGTGCTTCGTGATCGCGAAGCGGTGGGACTCGTCGCGCAAATACTGCAGGAGGTAGAGAGCCTCCGACGTGCGTGGGAGGATCAGCGGGAAGTCCTCGCCGGGGATCCACACCTCTTCGAGGCGCTTAGCCAGGCCCACGACGGGCACGTCCGCGCCCACCGCGTCAAGGGCAGCTCGGGCAGCGTTCACCTGGGGCAGGCCGCCATCCACGACGACCAGGTCGGGACGGTAGGAGAATCGCTTGGGGCGCCCGGTCATGGCATCGATCGGGCCGGAAGCGTAGGCGACGCCGTCCTCGTCCTCACCCTCGACGCCGGCCTCCTCGGCGAGCAGCCTCGAGAAGCGTCGCGTGAGAACCTCGTTCATCGCGCTCGTGTCGTCGGGGGTGCCGTTTCCGCCCTCACCGCGGATGTTGTAGGTGCGGTAGGCGTCCTTGCGCGGCATACCGTCCTCAAAGACCACCATCGAGGCGACCTGGTTCTCCCCGCCCGTATGTGACACGTCGTAGCACTCGATGCGCAGGGGCGCACCCGGCAGATCGAGGTTCTCGGCAAGCTGCTCGAGCGCCTTCGAGCGCGCCGTAATGTCGCCTGCGCGCTTCGTGCGATGCAGGGCGAGGGCCTGGCGGGCGTTCTCCGTGACCGTGTCCATGATCTGGGCCTTCGGGCCGCGCTTGGGCACGTGCACCGACACGGACGCGCCGCGGATCTCGGCCAGCCATCGTGCGATGGTCTCCTTCTCCTCGGGCTCAACGGAGACGAGCACCTCGCGCGGGATTGCGGACGTCGGCGTGTGCGCAACGTCGTCCACGCTCACGGCCGCCACCTTGGCTGCCTTCCCGGCCCCGGCCTCGTCCGTCGACGCCGAGGAGTACACCTGCTCGAGAAGGCGAGCCATGAGCGCCGCGTCGTCTGCGCCGTCCACGCGCTCAATCACCCAGCCGCGCGTGCCTCGGATGCGCCCACCGCGCACGTGGAAAACATGCACCGCAGCGTCCAAGTCATCACTGACGAGCGAGAAGACATCCGCGTCCGACCCGTCGTCGAGCACGACCGCGTTTCGCTCCAGCACTGTGCGCAGCGCCTTGACGTCGTCACGCAGCTTCGCCGCACGCTCGAAGTTCAGCTCCATGGAGGCCTGGCGCATCTGCTCCTCCAGGTCACGGATCACCGGGCCCGTGCGCCCCTCCATGAACTGGCACAGCCCCTCCGCGAGCTCGCGGTGCTCCTCCATCGAGATGCGACCCACGCACGGGGCCGCGCACTTGTCGATATAGCCGAGCAAACACGGACGCCCCTGCGCCTTCGCGCGCTGAAACACGCCCGCCGAACACGAGCGCATCGGGAAAACGCGCAGCAGTTGATCGATCGTCTCGCGAATCGCCCACACCTGCGTGTACGGGCCGAAGTAGCGCGACCCTACCCGTTTGCGCTCCCGCGTCACCTGCACGCGCGGGAAACGCTCCCCCATCGACACCGCCAGGTAGGGGTAGGACTTGTCGTCCTTAAACATCACGTTGAAACGCGGATTGAATTCCTTAATCCACGTGAACTCCAGCGTCAGGGCCTCGACCTCGGAGCGCACGACGGTCCACTGCACGGCGCTCGCGGTCGTCACCATCTGCTGGGTACGCGGGTGCAGGTTCGCCAGGTCCTGGAAGTAGTTGGTGAGGCGATTGCGCAGGTTTTTGGCCTTGCCGACGTAGATGACGCGACCCTGCGGGTCTGAGAATCGGTAGACGCCCGGCGAGGTCGGGATATCTCCCGTGCGGGGTCGGTACGTCGAAGGATCTGACACACTCCCAGGGTACGAGGCCGGGGCTGGGAGTGCCCGGCACCCACCTCGGGCGTGCTCTATGTCATGAAACATTTGAATAATGAAACCAATACACGCGCACGCCACCTGTGGGCATATACTGGACTTGGTTGCGAATTGACCGATTCTTGACCTTCGAGTACAGCTCTCCCACAACAAAGGACGTTCATGTTCACCTCAACCCAAGAGGTCGCAGACTTTATCTCCGAGCAGAACATTGAACTCGTCGACGTGCGCTTCTGCGACGTCCCCGGGGTTCAGCAGCACTTTACGATCCCCGTGAGCGAGTTCCTGGACGCCGCTTTGTCGGACGGCCTCATGTTCGACGGCTCCTCGGTGCGCGGATTCACCGCCATCCACGAGTCCGACATGAAGCTCATCCCGGACATCTCCTCCGCGTTCGTCGATCCGTTCCGCGATCGCAAGACCCTGGTCGTGAACTTCTCGATCGTCGATCCGTTCACCGACGAGCCCTTCTCGCGCGACCCGCGCCAGGTCGCCGCCAAGGCCGAGGCCTACCTGCGTTCGACCGGCATCGCGGATGAGTGCTTCATCGGCGCCGAGGCGGAGTTCTACCTCTTCGACGACGTGCGCTACCAGGTCACCCCGCACAACACCTTCTTCTCCGTCGACTCCCCCGAGGCGTACTGGAACACCGGTCGCGCCGAAGAGGGCGGCAACATGGGCTACAAGGTGCCCATCAAGGGCGGCTACTTCCCCGTCTCCCCCGCCGACAAGTACGCGGACGTGCGCGACGAGATGAGCCGCCTCCTCGAAGAGGTTGGCCTGACGATCGAGCGCGCCCACCACGAGGTTGGCTCGGGTGGCCAGCAGGAGATCAACTACCGCTTCGCGACGCTGCAGACTGCGGCCGACGACATGATGAAGTTCAAGTACGTCATCAAGAACTCCGCCCTCGAGTTCGGCCACTCCGCAACCTTCATGCCCAAGCCCCTGTTCGGCGACAACGGTTCGGGCATGCACACACACATCTCGCTGTGGAAGAACGGCGAGCCGCTGTTCTACGACGAGCGCGGCTACGGATCCCTGTCCGACACGGCCCGCTGGTTCATCGGTGGCCTGCTCGAGCACGCGCCCGCGCTCCTCGCATTCACGAACCCGTCGGTGAACTCCTTCCGGCGCCTGGTTCCCGGCTTTGAGGCCCCGATCAACCTCGTGTACTCGGCGCGCAACCGCTCCGCGTGCATCCGCATCCCCGTGACGGGCACGTCGCCCAAGGCCAAGCGCGTGGAGTACCGTGTGCCGGACCCGAGCGCGAACCCCTACCTGGCGTTCTCCGCGTGCCTCATGGCGGGCATCGACGGCATTAAGCGCCGCATCGAGCCGGCCGCGCCGATCGACAAGGACCTCTACGAGCTGCCCCCGGCCGAGTATCAGGACATCGCGAAGCTGCCCGGCTCGCTCGAGGCCGCCCTGGACGCGCTACGCGAGGACCACGAGTTCCTCACCGAGGGCGACGTCTTCACACAGGACCTCATCGACACGTGGCTCGAATACAAGGAGAGCAACGAGGTCGCCCCGATGCGCGCCTACCCGCATCCCTACGAGTACCAGATGTACTATGATTTGTAAGCCGGTTTCCCGCATGGTCTTAATGATTCACCCGTCCCGGCCGGTAGCGTGTTGCCTGCTTACTGCCTGTTTTCCTGTTCGTCGTGACTGAACAGTTCAACGGGGCCTTCCGGCATCGCGCCATCGAGCTTGACGTAGTAGGCGATGGTGGTTTGGACGTTTGAATGTGCGAGCCATGCTGCTGCCGCCCTCGCCCCGTAAGTGTCAAACACGATGCTACCCACGGATTTGCGAATGCTGTGTATTGACAGGTCTGGGTGGCCGACCTTGTTCAGGAGTAGTCGGCACTCGCGGTACATGGTTGCTTGCGCCCGGTCAAACAGGCGCGCGTCGGGGGCTGGGTGTGAGGCTTTCTCGGCCCTGGCGCGTAGCCTGTCGGCCTGCCATTCGGGCAGGGTCTTGTCCGGGTACATGCGGCGGGTCTTGCGGGACTCAACGCCGCGTACGGTTCCCGTGGCGAGGTCGATGTTCCCCCACGTGAGGGAGAATAGCTCGCCTGCGCGCACGCCTAGGTGGGTTTGGAGGATGAGGGCGTCTACCGCGTCCCGTTCTGGTTTTCGTTTCGCATCGTACCGTTCGAGCCTGGTCACGAGGGCGCGCATTTCGGTGGGGGTGAGGATGCGGTCGCCGTCCAGTCTTGCGCGCACGGGGCTTGTGATGGGTGTTTCTGTGGGGCGTGTGGAATGGAATGATGCGAGGTTAACAGCGTCGGACGCGAGGTTGAGGGCGACGCCTAGCGCGGCTCGCAGGCTGGTCCTAGCGCGTCCGCTCCCGTGCTTAGCGGCGTACCCGTCGTAGAGTGTGGTGAGTGCTGACACGGTGATCGCCTCGCTGAGGGGCAGGTTCCACCAGTGCGGATTTTCGTGTTGGCTGTCGGCTACGGCGGTTTCGTAGTTGCGCCTAGTGCTCGCTGCTAGGGCTTGGTGACGCTGCGAGCACACGTAAGCGTCCCACACCTCCGTGGGCGTGCTTTGGGGGGTGATGACGCCGGACGCGCGCTTAGCGTCGTCAATATGTTGTTTGGCTTGTTCCTCGCATTGCCGGACGGCTTGGCGTTTGCTGGATGCGATGGTGCGGATGCGTTTGGGGGTGTTGCCGCGTCGGCCCACGAGGACGCTTGCTCGCCAGTGTGTGCCATCCGGGGTGACGACCCAGGCGCGGCCTTGTTTGGCTACTTTCGCAGTGGTGATGTTGCCTAGTTCGCCTGGTTGGAGTGCGCGCCGCGCCATGACTGGAACCTTCCTGCCGGGGGGTGTTGCCTGTAATGTAGCATGACGTTGTCTGTTTTGTGGGCATAAGAAAAGGGGCGAGGCCCCGCGATATCCATGCTCCTTCCTCGCCCCGGTGTGGGGTTTGGTTGGTTCTGGTTACCGCGGGGCCTCGCCCCATGCGTGTGTTACGGTTTCGCCCGTAGTTCTTCGATGGTGTGCGTCCCGTAGGTGAGGGCCGCAACAGTGCCGCCAAAGCGAACCTCGTTCACAAGGTTTGTGAACACGTCCAGGGTGGACAACACGTGCCCATATCCGTCTACCCACTGACGGTCGCCAATGTCCCTGATGCGCAAGTACAGGTGCGGCCTGGCCCGGTACGGGGAGCTTGTGTGCAACATTGTCCCATAAGGATAGTGCGCTAGAGCACATTCCTTGGTGAGGGGTTTCTCGATCCCCTGGATGGGGATTTGGAGTCGATCATCGGGCGGGTTTGCGGCACTATGCAGCGCTCCGCGAGCTTCGGCCATTCTCGCGAGTACCTCGCCGGCCCCTACAGGCTGAGGGCGATCCTGTTCCATGTTCGCCCCCTCAGTAGCCTTCATGGATGAGGATGGGGGTGAGGCCGTTCCTATGCGCGGCGCGACACATCTCGGCAAACTCGCTCGCGGGGGCGACTTCACCGTCCCACGATTCCCACCGCTTCGCCGCGTCACTGTTGTGGCCCGTAGAGTACTTATACATCCATTCGCTGCCATACAAGCCTACGACCGCGCCTGACCGCTCCGCATTGGCATCGAACACAATCTCATCCCTGCCTAGGGTTTTGGCGTCGAACTTGGTGTCGCCTCGCGTCGGCTCGCTTTCTGCGAGCGCTTCGTGGATGCGGTTCGCCGCTTCCTCAAGAATGCCCTGGATAATACCGTTGAGGTTGTTTTCTTCCATGATTGTTCCTGTTCTGTGTGTTATTGCGACGTCTGACAAGTCCCGTTAGTGGCCTAGTCGACCACAAGATACTTGAGTGTTGTGCCGCTATCGACTGCGCGGATGAGAGTGTTCCATAGGACCGCATTTGACATCCAGTTGCCATATTTGTCGGCCCAGGGGTTTGCCGGATCGCATGTCCGGAAGTAGCGACAGTGCGGCCCGACGATGACTGTGCCAGGCGCGCAGGCACCAAGGTCGCCCGCCGACTGCAGCTCCCGATACGTGCCGAGACAGATGATGGACTCAAGGCGCAAGACGGGCTCAGGCTTGCTCATTTCGCGCAGCGTTTCCAGCCGGGCCTTGATCTCGTCACACTTGGCGATAGCCTCGGTGAGGGTCGTGTTGGTTTCTGTCATGTTTCCTCCAGTGTGGGGTTAGTTGCGTTCTGTGAGGGGCATGTATGTAATGTAGGGAAATGGCTCAGGGTGCCCCTCGGGCGGGTAAGCGATAAGCTCAACCAGCGCGTCCCAAAACTCATCGAATGTGAAGTCGTTTTCCTCACTGTACTTCCACGCCACGCCGCCCAAGGCAATGCGAGCCTCGTCCCCGCACAGGCTGATGCGCGTCCCAATGGGGAGGTATCTGAGGTCGAGGGGGCTGCTGACGGTCACTGCCTCCCCGCCGTCGTCTTGCGGGAGGGTGATGGTGATGCTGTGGCTGTACCTAGCCTCGCGCAGGAGGTTCTGGTGGAACTTGATAACGCGGTTCAGGTGCCGTGCTTGCTGCTGCAGGTTCACGGCGCCACCGCCTCCCCAGGGGTCAGGAGAAAGTCGCCGTCGAGGGGGCCGTCTGTGTAAGCGCCGAGAATATACTCCCACATTTCCTCGTGGGAGATTTTCTCGTATGCGCCTCGCCACCACTTCCAGTTCTTCACGTACAGGCCATTCGGCGTGTGGAGTATGGTGTCATTGAGTAGGTGCGCCAGGTCATCACTATTGGATGGCGTCACATAGTCTCCTCCCGCTGCGGGGATAGGAACAGGGGCGCAGCAGCCTTCATGCGCTATGCGCAGGGCGCGTCGCGCCTTGCGGATGGTCTCGTATGCCGCTTTAGCCGTTGCGTGCGCGGCTTTCTCAGCGTCGGTTTCCACAATATGCGTTGTCATGTTCGTCCTCCGTTCAGTCTCCCTCATGGACGATCCTGCACGCGTCTACGTGTTCGAGCATGCAGCGGAACACATAGTCATGCGACCGCCTGTTGCCGAGAAAGTCTACCCACGGGCCATGCGCGTAGCTTGTGCGCATATAATCGATACCCCCAATGCTGATTACAGTCCCCCCAGTGAGGGGCCTAAGGTCGTTGGGGGTTGTGATCTCGTATATCGTGTCCCTGCTGACGGGGACGATGATTGGTTCCGTGTTGTGCTTGAGGATGTAACTGGTTTCCCGTTCGAGTCGTTCGACCAGCTGCATTGCCTCGTGGAGCGCATCGTCCGCGTTGTTGTAGCGGTTGAGTGTTTCTTGGATTGTTTGCATGCTTTCCTCCGTTTACTTGATTCCTACGTGCAGGATGTGGACGGGCAGCCCTTCCTCCTGCCAGTAGGTGAGGTAGTGCCAGAACTGGTCGGTTGTGAGCACTCGCCCGTCCACGTGCGCCCATCCTGTTTCTAGGCGCATGTATTCCCACACGTTCATCAGAATGACGGTGCCAGGCGGCAGTGCGTCAAGTTCAATCGGGTCATGGATCGCCTCGCATGGGGGTTGTGGCTCGTGCTCACGGTATGAGGTTATGTAGATCATTTGTTCTCCCTTGGGTTTATGCTGCGCCAACGTGGATGAGGCTAACCTTCCAGCCTTCCCGCTTACGAGCGACGATCCGATCCCACATGTCTTGGTGGGTTAGGACGCTGCCGTCGATGTGTACCCAGCCGTGCCAGTGGTCCGTGAGGCGCATGTATTCCCACCCGTTCGTGACGATGATTGTGCCGGGCATGAGACTGGCAAGATGGTTAGGGCCGTTCAACTGCGTGATGCGGTGACTGGCCGTGCAGTCGTAATGAGTGTCGAGCTGGATCGTGTTGGTCACCTATACACCTCGCCGTTGTAGAGGAATACGGCGTCCTCTGGGGAAACGGAGCGGATAGACTGTGCAAGCTCAAGTTGGGTAAGGTATTCCGCGTTACTTGACCACATGTCCTCCCCTTCCTTGAACCATGTCACGCCATTCAGGAAAATGATCGCTCCGTATGCCAGGGATGATAGGTTGAGCTTCACGCGCGCCCCGAGGGCCGTCAGTTCGACTGTGCTCTCTTGCGTCCTGCCCGCATCCAGGTTGTCCCACATGTTTTCGACGTATTCGAGTAGGGTTTCTTTCGTGATGTCCATTTCGATTACCTTTCCGCCCCCCTTACATGGGGTCTAGCCCGTGCGACAGGAGGGCGATCGTGTCGCCAAAAATTGTTGCGCCGAGGATTTCGGCAAACATGTCCTCCCCGGATATTTGCCGCCCGTCATGTCGCATCCACCGCTGCGTGCGAGCGGTGGATGACTGAACGTATACGGCCCCGTTATTCCCTCCGCACTCGGTGATACAGATTGTTGTGCCGGGTGGGAGTAGCCACAGGCTGCGCTCCCCGACGATTGGTTCAGTGAGGCCGGGGATTGTGATGCTAACCGTCCCTTTCGGAGGGTTTGTTGCGTCGTGCAGGGCGTCGCGAGCTGCGCCAATCTTGTTGAGCACTTTCTCGCATGCGACTGCTTGGGGAATGTCTTTGTTCACGTGTCCTCCCTGTTATTCTCCGGGCTGGTAGGCGATGCGGAACTGTTCGCCGTCTGCTGCTAGTTTGCACAGTCGGTTGTGGAATTGTTCGAGGCTGTAGCCGTTCGGCTCGCCAAAGTCGGTGCAGGCCGACGCCCAGTAGGTGCTTCCGTTGGGGACGCGCAGGTAGACATGGTCCTCGTCTCCGGCGATGACTGTTCCGAACGGTAGGGCCAGGTCAGTGCGGCTGCGCACTACGAGGCTGGCCCTACCGGGCAGGTTGCGGATGGTGAGCGGCTCGTTGCCTTTCATGGTTTCGATGCTGGTTTTGAGCGCGTTGATTCGCGTCTGGTAGGTTTCGACGCTTGCCATGAGTGTTTGCTTCCCCCTCCTAGAGGCCCGTGTGGCAGTAGGACAGGTGGTCTGCGTTCGCAAGTGCGGTGAGGTATAGCTCCTCGTTCGTGGCACGCCGCGTGCCACAGTAGTGTTGCCACTGTGGCGCATCTCCGGCGCGCATGTCGAGGGCCATCCACTCGCCGCCGCCAATGCTGAGCACAGCCCCGGATATGAGGCCGTTTAGTTCGCGCGGGCCAGTGATGGTCAGGTCGCTGAGGCCGCGCCTGCCCTTGAATATGAGCTTGCCGTGGTCGGGGTCGTTGAGCAGTTCTGTGAGGAGGTCTTGGGCCTCGTGGATTGCTTTCACGTAGTTGTCGTCAGTCATGTTTTCTCCTAAAGCTGGTTGCAGATAGGGCGGCGCGCCCAGGGAGTGCCCGTTAAGGCCCCCAGGCGCGCCGCTAACGGCCGTTCAGGCCGCTGCCGGTGGTTCGGGCTGGGTGGCGTCGTTTGCCGCCCCCATGATGCTCGCAAGGAGGTTGTCATCAACCTCAAACTCGGCGGCTCGCACGACGCCAATCTCGTGAGCGCGAGACAGTTCCACGCCCCTGCCTTGGCCGCACGCCTCGTTTAGCGCGCGGATCAGGTCGAGGTTCTTGGTCTTGACTGTCCACACGGGGGCTTCCCCTTCGCGCTGCATGATGGTGTCCATCGCGCGATTGCGGATCGTGCGCGTGAGGGGCGCAGAAGCGGCTTCCGCGAGGAGTCCGTTCGCAGTCATGCGATCACCTCCCAGCCGTCCACGCCTTCGCGATGTACGACTACTCCGCCGTAGTTCGTGTATCCGATGAGGTCTCCGATGTTGACCGTGTTATCGCGGCGGCCAAACACGATACGGGGAACGACGCCCCCAGGGGTGACCTGGTTGACGACATCGCCACGGTACTTGTTTGCCAGGAGGATAATGTTGTTCGCAGTGACCCGGTCGATCACAGTCCCACCCCCGTGATGTGGGTGAATGTGAGCCATGCGCCGGGGTATCCGACGAGGATAAGGCAGACGATGTTGAACAGTCGGCCAGGCCATGTGTCTGGATCGTCGTGCCATTCGATGATTTCTTTGAAGATCAGGGCGGTCGTCAGCCCTGCGATGAAGATTGCGACGCCGATTCCGAGTAGCATCCATGCCATGTGCTTGTCCTTTCGGTTGAAACGTTTCTGTGTGTGTTGTGCGCTGGTTCCGCCAGAAACCGCGCGCAGTGGGGGGCTATTCGCCCATGTGAATGAGGCTGAAGTCCGACCGCTCCAAGTCGTCATCCCATCCGAAGCGAACCTGTACGGCCACGTCCTCGTCCGTGTGCTGGACGCCGGGGCATCTAGTGGACGTCCAGTAGTCGGTATCGACCTTGAAATATTCCCCCGTCACGTGACTGTCGATGAGCGTGCCGGGCGGGAGGGCAGACAGGTCCACCGTTAAGGGGATGCCTGCGGCGTTGATAGTGGCCGCGTTCGGCGGTGTTGTGGGCGCGTTCGCCTGTGCGCATAGTCGGTTGATGAAGTCCACGGCCTCTTCGTGGGTGATTGGTTCTGCCATCATGCCCTCCGTTCAGCCCGCGTGAACGATGCGGGGAGTGGAGTCGGCGTTGCGCATTTCTTCCGCAAACTCCGTGTGGCTATACGTCCTGCCCGAGTACCGGACCCACGGGTCATTGACATTGCTGCTCGTGTGGCAGAGGAAGTACTCAAACACATCTTCCACGATAAGCGTGCCTGCGCCGATCTCCGTGGCGTCCACTGTGCGTTCCACGCCGTTAATGTCGATCACCTTGAAGCGGGTGCCGGTCAGTTCCGGCTTGCTCGATTCCTCGTCTGCGACGTTGGCTCCGAGGGCTTCCATGATCTTGTCTGCGAACTGTTCGATGGCCTCGTTGAGCTGTTCGCGGGTGAGCGTGTTGGTTCCCATGTTCATGCTTTTCCTTTCGATTCTGGGATTGTTTGGGCCAGTCGGCCCTTGGTTTAGGATTGAGGTATTGCGCGTGGCCTGCGCAAGGTGCTACACTCAACCCCGTTACAACAAGTGCCGACACGCCCTCCTAGGCTTGTTTGCTTCCTGTTGAACGTTCTGTGTAGGGGAAGCCCGCACTGGACAGGCTAATTACAAGCGCATCTGACAGGGTCGCCCCGCCAGGCGGACTGTTGGACGGTCTCTCACACTCGCCGCAAAGCGCTTAGGTCAGTCCGGGGCGGGCTTCCCTGTTTCTTCCACGCTACGCGGTGGCGCGCCTGTTCGCAGCCATCCAATCAGTGAGCGCATCGTGCGGGTAACGGACCACGCTCCCAACCTTCACAAACTCTGGCCCGTCCCCGGTGAACCTCCACTCTCCGAGCGTGCGAGCGGACACGCCAAGCATGGCTGCGACGTCGACGGGCGTGTGCATGAGCCGGGGTTTTTCTGCGGCTTCAGCCCACGTGAGGAACAGGCTTGTGGCCTCGGCCAGTTGGTCACCCTGAGCGGCCTTGACGTTGACGACGCTCCCGTTAGGGGCGGGGACTCTTCCGCCGATGTTGACTCGTGCGCCCGTGCGGCGGGCCTCGTCGATCACGGCGGCGAGGATCAGATTCGCGGCGGCGGGGTCGGTCGTGTGTGCGGTGACTGTGTAGGGTGCTGACTCCTGTGTCATGTTGGTACTGCTTTCGTTGAACATTCGTGTGGCGTTGCCGGTAAAGGTTATCCGACAACATGAGGAATATTAGCTACAGAACGTGTTCTCTGCCACTTGACCAGGCGTTAGACCGCGCAGTCTCGCGGCTCCAAACGCGCCCAACCACGATGGACGCCCTCAGGGGTTACCGCCTCCACCGCCCCTGTCGGCTCAGAGAGGATACCAACCGGGAACCGTTTGGTAATTTTGTGACAATCGTCCGTCCTCCACCGCTCGCCTTCCACGAGGACCACGCGCCCCTGCTGCATCTCTGCCAGGAAATATGCGGGCCTATCAGGCATAATACCCCGGCCCAGCCATAGGCCAGCAGCCAGAGCCACTAGCGTCATGAGCCATGCGACCGTGCGCACGCTCAACTGTCCGTTGGAACCCATCATGAGGGGTTGCCCTTCCTTCCGGTCACAACGAGGCCCCCACGCCGCCAGACGGTAGGGGCCTCGATGTTGAATGTTCTGTGTGTCCGCGCATGCGGCTTGGTGAGGTGAGCGCACCCGCCAGGGTGGAAACCAGGGAGGGAGAGAGAGGTAGAGAACCCCCTAGCCGTCACCCCGGCGAGAATGCTCACCCCACCAAACCGTGCGGCGGGATGGTCAGGCTGCAGGCGCTAGCGCAAACTCCGGTGTGCATGCCTTGTTTTGCCAGAGAATGTCCAGCGTCAGCCCCCAGTCGCCGTCAGGGGCGCCGCGCAGGTGATCGCGCCAGTTGGGGCGCGTCATGTCGGGAAGTTCATGCGCCGTCGCAGGGTTGCGCCGGTTCAGCCACATGAGCGCCCCCAGGCGCATCTCCACGGGCACAGGCCATTCGCGCGACAGCTCCCACTTACCCGATACTCGCATCTCACGTGCCAGGGCCTTGGGCTTGTCGGCATGCAGCAACACGTGCTCGCCCACGCACCACGTGCTCTGCAGTTCGTCACCTTGTGTGCGGACCAGGCGCATTGCGTGCCACCTGTGATGCTTAGTGGGAGGCGTGTACACGACGCCCCACCCCGCAGCCTTAGCCGCGTCACTCAGCATGTCGTTGTAGTGCTGTTCCCAGTCCTCCATGACGCGTACGGCTACCGCCGCCACGTCGCTTTCGTCATACCACACCATTGTTCACACCGTCTTTCAGTCTCGTGGTTTTTGCTAGCCCGCTTGTTCGTCGAGCAGGTTTGCCAGGTTTTCAAGCGAGGACGCCAGATGCTCCAACGCTCCGAGGGCGGCGAGCGCATGTACGCGCACCATGCTCGCCTCGGGCGAGTCTCCCAGCCGGTCGCCGTCCGCGTCGTGCTTGAAGCGCACGCCCCAACTGAATAGGAGAAGCCCTAGCTCGCATTCCCAATTTCTGATATTGATTGCTAGAGCCGCCCATTCCTCGGCCGTAGACCATGCTGCATTAGGGCTGTCGCTATCCACGATCACTCCTATCTGTCCTGTTAACCGTCCTATCATGCGGTGAGGGCAATTCTGCGCTCAGCATGTCCCGCCGCCCCTGCCAGTCGCGCACAACGGGGTCATTCACCAGCTCAAGATGGTCAGTCAGGTTGTCCACCATGAGGACGCAGTCCGTCAGCGCTATTTGCAGGTCGCCGTACGCCTCGCAAGCGCGGTCAGCGTCGGGCGAGTCACCTAGCCCCTTGCACCCCTCGGGGAACCCGCTCAAGCCCACGATGTCTGCGCGGGTTTCAATCATGTCGGAAAGTCCCCAAAGAAACTCGCAAAAGTCGCGCAACGCTGTGATATGCTCAGCGCCGCCATCCAGCTTTGCCATTACATGCCTTCCGTTTGTCTCGTTCACGCGGCGAGGCCCCACAGGCCCCCGTCGCACACCGCCAGCGCCAGCACTCGGCGGGCGACGGTCTTGAAGCCCTCACGCGTCACCGGCACGCCCTGTAGGGGCGCCCATCGTCCGGGCTTGTCCGGGTCGGGCCCAGTCATCCAGTCCCCGGCGTCGGCCCACACGCCATCACGCATGGGGATGCACGGCTGGTAGGGGCGGGGTGGAACCCACCCGTCATGCGCGCTCATCGTCAACCACCTTGCGCAGTTCACCAGCGGCAACCCGGTCGCCCAGCCAGCGCCAACACTTGTGCTTGTAGTCACTGGCCTGCGCCCAAAGCGCCATGTGAGGAGAGATTCGCACCCCCGCAACCCGAATGGGCGGGTGCGTTGCGTCGAGCATTTCGTTAAACGCGTCGAATCCGTCAGTCACGTCGAACAGGTATCCGTCACGGTCAACCCATCGCGCCCAGAGGGGGGCGTCGCCCAGCTCCGAGCGCGTGAACTGCGTGCGCTCATCCCACAGGCGCGCCATTTCAGTGCGCGCATCTTCCGTGATCTGTCCGCCCGGTTCGACGGTTGTCAGGGGAAAAGTATTCATTTTTGTCTCACTCTCGTTTCATGTCGGGACAAACCGCTTTGATTGCCCTCGCTCCCAGGGCAGGACTCGAACCCGCCATTACCTCACCGATCAAGCCTGGGAAACCTGTCCATCAGCGCCAATCGTCAGGAGAATCCACGACCGCGCGCAGCTCGCCCGCCTCAACACGCTTCACAATAGACGCCACAATCGCGCGGGCCGTCAGTATCGGGGAGAGGGCAAGCATTAGTTCCCCCGCCCCCAGCTTGTCGTCACCCTTGCCGCCCTGCAGCCATTCCTCCGCAAGGGCTTCAATCGAATACGCCGTACCCTCGCGGTCAACGAACTGCGCCCACTCGGGCGCGTTCACCGCGTCGCGCAGCACGTACTCACATTCATCCCACGACGCTTGGAGAGCCGTCACCTGTTCGGGCGTCATGTAGTCGCCCGCCGCCATCGTCTTGCACTTGCTGGTATCCCTCACGGGGCACCGCCTTTCACACTCGTTTTCAATACGGCCCACAACCATGATGGTTGTAGGCCTGTTCCCTGGCCCGGACTCGAACCGGCGCAACGCTCACCATTCAAGCGCCAGGGACACCCCGTCATCCGGGAATAACCACAGCACCGCCCGTAACAGGCGTGTCGCCCTTGAGATCATGCACGACAACGGTCGGCACGCCCTCAACACTCGGCCTGTCCGCATCCTCCAACACGTACACGGTCGCATGCTCGTGCGCGTACACCTCGCCACCCTCGCAGTAGACAATCGACTGGCCGTAGGCCGTCACGTCAACGTCGCCACTCATTTCGACAACCGCCTGGTTATAGGCATACACGGTCACCGCTCCCTGCGCGACCACGCGCGACACGCCCCTCGCCGTCACCTCAGCACTGTCAAACGCGAACAGAGGGCACAGTGAATGTGTTTTCACCGTAGCCGTACCCCACACCTTGCCGCGCGCGTAGTACCCGCACGTCCCGGTAGAGCTGTCGTGCCAGTCAACCTGTGCAAAGTCCGTCGCATGCACAACCGCGTCGTCCCGCGCTTCAACCATGCTGTGCCCTCGTGCCGTCAACCGCGCCTCGCCCGATACGATCACGCGCGACTCGCCCCGCGCTTCAATGGTGTGCCCGCGCGAATCGGCGACAAAAATGTAGTTCGGCGTGTACTTGCCGGGCTTTGAGTGAATCTCAATCACCGTATTACCGTCCGGCTCCGCCGCCAACGCCGCATCCAACTCGCCCTGGTTTGTCACGCGAACAACCTTGGTTTCGTCAATCATTTTCCTGTCTCTCCTATTCCATGTATTCAAGCAACCGCCGTGGCCGCCCGCTGCTCCCTGTGCCCGGATCGAACAGGCCCTATTTCACCCCCACCATTGGGGACAGGGAGGGTGAGTGTCGTTATGCCTCACCGTAGAACAGCTTTTTAGCGAGCTGTTCAATCTCGACTAGAGAGGCCCCATCGCCCAACAGGTGCTGAGCATGCGCCATACAATAGTCTTGCAGGTTCATTCACAACCACCTGCTACGCCGTCAGACGGCAAGGCCCTTGCAGCCAATAATGCGCCCCCGCGCATCGCGAACCGCAGGACCGGGACGCAGCAGATCATCACGCCCAAGGGGCTTAGCGGCCTGATAGGCGAGGTCGGAAACAATCACGTATCGATCCCCATTGTAGTCAGGCAGTCCCTCGATCTGGTTCGGGTCGCGTTCGATATCCACGAGAGACACCTGTCCCGCGTCGCCAGAAAGCATCCGCACGGTCTCGGCAACGCGCACCATGCCGGAGGACGGGACCGTCACAACGGGGGTCACGCCATCCATCTGGTAGACAGTGACCGGGTGCGGCGTCATATTCACCAGCTCGTGCTCAGCGCCGTTGATCTTCGCCTTGACAATGTTCAGTTCAGTCATGAGGTTTTCTCACTTTCCGCTAGTCTCATGATGCCCCACCCTGCGGACAATCGTCATTCCGCAGGGCAGGACGGGGCTCGCGCCGGATGACACGCGCCCAGTTCCCGGCAAGGGGGTCGAACCCTTATCGCACCTGCCAACAGGGCCGGGATGTTTGCGCCCGCTAGTCCGCGTAATACAGGGGGATTAGCGCGCCCTGCGCTTCAAGCCGACCAATGTAGATGCTCACGCCCGCTTCAAACCCGTCTGGGTCAATTATGCGCGACGCGCCACCCAACAGGTCGCCCCAGCCCAAGCCAGCCGCCACGCCCATGCAATCCAACTCAGCCTCATATTCATCCGCCAGGTCAGCGCGCGCACGCAGGAACCCATCAGAATCAACCCATCCATACGGTGAGCGCACGCCGCTAATGCCGACCTGGCAGTACAGGAAGTAGCCAGGGAACGTCTCATCCTCACGCGCCCGCTCAACCAACGCCTTCAACGCGTCCCTATTCATCTCACGCATGGTCACGCCTCATCCTCACCAACAAGGCGAACCAGCTCACCGGCGAACACGCGGGCCTCAATCCACCCGTCAAGCATCTCGATCATCCCATCATTGCCGATGTCCTTAATCGTCGCATCCACGTGCGCTTCGCCGTACAGGTCAATAGCGTCAAAGACCATTCGCACCAACAGCCCCTCACGGGACCATGCCGCACCGCCCCTATCCACGTATTCAGCCCACGCGGGCGCGCCCACACTCTCACGAACGAGGCGCGAACTGTTACCCCACCAATCTCGCAGGGTATCCAACTGCCAATCATTCAACCACTCCCAGGATGGCGAATAGCCATCGCACGGGAGCATAATCCGAACCGTCATGATAGAACCTCGTCTCACATTTCCAGAACAGGCAACCACCCTGGTTACCATCGCTCCCTAGGCAGGGGTCGAACCTGCATTTACCTACCAACAGGCTAGGGAAACCCTCACGTCATTCGACGTAACGCCATTCACCCTCCGACACGCGCGCGTAAACATAGGCATCCACGCATTCGGCAAACAGTAGGGGTGCGGTGCATTCCACAATGTCACCTGGAAGCAGTTCCACGCCACACACTGTAAGCGACGGGAAACACTCATCTAGCGATTCTTGCGTCAACTCCTCAGCCGTGCGCCGCGTAAACAGCGTACCGTCACGCGAAACCCATTCCCAATAGGATTCAACGCCGCCCAACTCATCAGGCGTGAAAGACTCACGCTCATCCCACGCTGCTTGCATCGCCTTAAGCGCATCGCCGTGCACTTGGCCCCAATCAGACATTTCTAACCTCTTTCTCTCACATTTCCAAGCAAGGCAACCATCATGGTCGCCCGGCCCCTTGCCTGGGGATCGAACCCAGGACGCCCACACGGGGCGCGCAACCGACCTGCCAAGGGCGAGGAACCTAGCGGCCCTCAATAGGACGCAAATCGCCGTCCTGAATGCGCCCGTCAACCCAATCCAACATTCCGCACCGGAATGCAGTCGGGTCAAGCTCCCTAAGCGCACGCCCCGCATCGTATTCGTACCCACAGATGGAAACGGAGTCATAGCACTCATTGAGCACATCAGTAAACCTGTCCTCAAGCTCGCTATCGGAGAACAGCTCTCCATCCCTGTCAACGTAATCGGCCCATTCCGGCGCGCCCCCAAGCTCAGTGCGCGTGAACGTATCCACGTCATCCCACGCATCCACCATCGCATCGAAAGCATCGCCCGTGACCTCAATCATGAAACCCATCGTCTTGCATCTTCCTCTATCGAATCTCTGTGATAGGACACGCACACGCCATGCGCGCCCCCGTGCGCGGGGCCGGAATCGAACCGACCTGAATACTCGCCACTAAGCCCGCGCCGCTCACGCCGCCCGAGCGGGTGGCACAAGCACAGTAACCCACTCACTATCGGAAACCCAATGCCAAGGGTCGCAATCCATGACCACCGCCCCATCGGGCAGAACGCCACCGAAAGACGCCGCCGTGCGCACCTCCCACCCAAGCTCACGCGCCGCCCGCTCAATCGCCTGGGGAAACGCGTTGAAAACCATCTTCCCAATCGCATCAAGCCGCGCATTACCCTGCGCAGCGCGCCGCGAAGCAGGGTCCCAATCACACCCGTTCCAAGCGGACGATTCATACCCGGGACGCCCGCACTCATCCCACGCTCGGAAAACGCCGCGCCACGTGTGCGTGCACCAATACGTCTGCAACACGCACTCATCCCAATCGTCAGTGCCCGGCAAAGTCTCATCGTCATAGAACCAATGCACCAACTCAGGAAGCGTCCCATAGGTCAGGAACCGCGCCACCGCCGCATCAGCACAACGCGCCGCCGCTGCCAAACCCTCAACATACGTAGCCAACAGAATCACACTCATCTCTCTAGAAGCCCGGTCCCACCATGAGAACCAGGAAGCGCCACCCCCACATCGGGGCGCGCCCGTAGGCATCGGGAGAATCGAACTCCCTACGCGGGCCACGCATGCTAAGCGCCCGCCCGCGCACTCACCAAAGATGCCCTAGTCCAATAACGACGCGCGCCCCCGATTAAGCCAGCCGGGAACTCAAGGCCGGCCCTAGCGGCGGTGTGACCTGGCAAAGCCCCGCCCCAATCAGCGGGGCCGCTTACATGCTCAGGTGAGGGACCGCGCTAGGCAAAGCGCGCGCCAATAGGCGAAAAATTAACCACTCTGTAATTCACAAACAACAACCTGTGCACACCCAATCCAGCCGACTCAGACCCTTGGGGCCATTCCGTCCGCTCTCTCAGGGGCGATGGTTAAAGATTAGGCTACCGCACGGCTCACGTCAAGCGAACGCACAAACGCAGCCACATGCTGAGACGTCAAACAACCACACTCCGAGACACCCGCAGAAACAAGCCCCAAACCATCAGCCGGCATCGAACGCCGGCCGCGAACTGTCAAGTGACGATTAGGGCCTATCGTGAGGGCAACTAGGGTACTGAGACGCAGCTCACGCTACCTACAGACTAGCCCTCACCCAATCGCACATATGCGCGCAGTTAACACATGGCGACGTTGTTGTCAAGTCGATTAGCGGAATAGTGGCACAATAGGCAAACGGAGTTGCGCATACCCTATGTGCGCTAATTGCGCAAGCATATTAACCGAATAGCAACATAACAATTAAATAGCAATTAGACCGCAATTACAAAAACAATTCTTTGCGATAAATAAAGCAGCTATCCGAGCAATTAACCAAGTCAATTAACCCAACAATTAAATACAGGGCGGGCGCAGCGACTAGACAGCGTGAGAATTGCGTCTGGAATTGCATCCGAATAGGGGGCTATGACCCCGTAAGAATTGCGCGTGAATACCACACGGTCATAGCAAAAAATATCCGCGACGGGTCACAAGCTTTCCATGTCAACCAATTCGCCACGCCGCGCGCCGCTTGACGACTCATGGTAACACGCCCCTCCCCGGACTCGCAACCCCGGTCGCAGTCCATGCCCTCGGCTCTTGGCGAGGGAGTTTCTGGCGAGTGGCTTGTTTCTGCGGATTTGGACGCGATGCCATGATCGCTCCTGCGTGACATGCGTCTCATTGTTGGAAAAAGTGAACAGTGAGCGGGGTTTCAAAAACAGACTATATAGTGAGAGGGTAAAAGCCCTTGGGGGGTAGGGGGGGGCAAGTATATATAAATATATATCTTAAGTCTTAAGCTAGTGCTTAAAGCTCTCTATCTCAAGTTCTCTAGTTCACGACTTATGGCTTATAGTTCATGGTTTCTATCTCATAGCTCATGGTTTCTATCTTATAGTTCTGTCGTTGCTTTAAGTCTTAAGACGTAATTGGTATTGATTCTGA
>ERZ772827.593-NODE-593-length-19783-cov-13.630322_pt1 | contig 19783 bp, 12 predicted proteins | sample MGYA00580850_ERZ772827 | MGnify/ENA primary metagenome ERZ772827 (study PRJEB29015, sample SAMEA2737950) | human oral metagenome | biome: human oral; feature: human-associated habitat; material: dental | place: China | collected 2145 ...
TCGGTGGCCAAAGTGTGGATCAGAGATAAAGTAATCTTTCATGGCGACTATTCTAGCCCTGGTTACGGAAAAATAATACCCAGGTATGACTGTATCGATTCTGTTGACAGCACCACAAGGAAAAATAAGAGACCTATCCGAGAAATAAGTGGCTCGCCATCACTGTTGGTGGCGGTGTCATGCCGCACCGCGCCCCCAACAGTGAACCGGCACTAGTCCAGCGGCTCGTCGTCCCACCGGTCGCGACGATCGCGGTCTCGATCCCACCGATCCCGATCCCGATCGAGATCCCGACGATCGCGGTACCGGTCCCGACGCGAATCGTTGCGTTGCACATAAAGCCAGGCGTTAATGGCGGTCATGCCTACGAGCAGGATTGCCCCACCCACGAAGAACCCGATATAGGGAATGGATCCGGCCGCCGAAATGGAGGTGGGGATGGCTTCGTCGGCGTTTTTATCGAAGAGGCCACCATTATTGGGCACGGTAGTGGGTTGGGCGGTGAAGCCGGTGGCTTTGACCTTGTTGTGTGAGGCAGTTTCCGTCGTGTTTTTCGCGGTTCCGCTGCGGTTTTGCGAGTTGCCCCGGTTGCCAGCGTTCGAACCTGCGTTTGGCTCTGCGTTACTGCTGGTCCGGCCAGTCCCGGTGGCGAGGTGGGCGCTATCGCGGCTGGGGGTGGCGCTGGGTTTATTGGCGGCTTCGCCCGAGGCCGGAGCCGCCGGTTTTGCGGTGACTTCGAAGTTGGGGCTGTAGCTGGTGTAGTCGTCTGTGGAGGTGAAGTGGAGGCGGTGGGTACCGGTGGGGAAATCGCATGGGATGTCGATCATTCCCGACGCTGAGCCGGAATCGTCGATGGGTTGCTTGCCGGCCTCTTGGTCGTCGTCAAGCGCAATATTGAGGGTTTGACCTTTAGGGAAGCCGTGCGCTTCGAAGTCAAGCGTGCTGCACTGTTCCACGGATGTGCTGGAGATCCAGGACGACGTGTTGGGTGTGTCTGGCTTGGGGTTGGCGGGCGTGGCCCAGGCCGTTGGCGTGGTGGTTATAGCCCAGAACAGGGCTATGGCACCAACGGCTGCGGCATTATGCGTACGGGAGGTCATGCTTTTCCTTGTGGTTTCGGTCAGCTGCGTCGGGGGCGTCGGAACGCATAGATCATGCTGGCCGTGAGGAGTGGGATGAGCATGGATGCGCCGATCATCCACCAGTCGGCGGCACTCATGGCCCCGGCCTGTGCCGCGACTACCTTGTCGTTGTTGTCGCCTTCGACAGCAGCGTTCTTGATTTCGCCGAGTTTCATGTCGACCCAACCGACGAGTTGGTCTTTTTCGTCCACTGCGGCAACGGTGTATTCGCCATCGGGCAGGTCTTTGGTGTCGAGTTTGACGGAGCCGGTGGAGTCGAGTTGCGCCCAGGCGATGCCGACTGGTTTTTGGGTGGTGTCGGCGGAGTAAATGTACAGGTAGGCCCAGTCACCGGATTTCAGCCGCGGGATTTTCATGGTGAGGGTCTCGTTTTTGAGGGTCCCGGTCACACCGTGGGCGTTCTTTTGGGTGAGCTGGTCGCGGGTTTTCACCGGTGGTTTGGGGGTGTGTTTCGGCTGCGGCTTCGAGCTTGCCGACGCAGAGTTGCTGGTGGTTGCCTTAGCGGAACCTGCGGCGCCAGCGGCACGGGCCCCAGTAGCGGCGCGTCCGTTAGTGCTGGGATTGACGACGCGGGCTCCGGTGGCGGAGCTGGCACCATTGGTGCCGGTGGTGGTCCGGGTGGCCCCGGTTCCACCGGTGGAGCGGGTTGCGCCAGTTCCACTGTTAGAGCGACTGGTGCCACTGGTTGTTGTGCCGGAGGTTCGAGTGCCGCCCACGCTGGTTCCCCGACCAGGGGTGCCACCAAGCAGGCTGCTGAGGCTTCCTAGGCCGCTCAGGGCATTGGTTGATGTGCCTTTTTGGGTGGTGGTTTTCGTCCCTCCAGCGGTACCACCGGTGGCTTTACCAGCCGTGCCGTTACCGCTAGTACCGGTGCCAGGTTTGGTGCCGTTGGTGGTTCCGCCCTGACCGCCGGCCCGAGGAGTGGTGGTGGGCGTGGCGGTCTTTGTCGAATTATTCAATCCGCCGGGTAGCCCAGGGATATTGTTGTTGCCGGGTAGTCCGGGAATGTTGCTGCCACCGGATGAGCTCAGGGCGGCTAATGCTGCGGCACCCAGGAGGTTTTCGAATGCTTTGTCAACGTTCTTGATTTCTTTCAAGAGGTAGTTGATGTCTTTGATGGTGTCGCTGGAGCTGGAATTCTGCTGTTTGTTGGTCGGTTGTGTTGATGTGGTTGGCGTCTGTGAGGTTCCCGAATTGTTGGGGGGCGTCGAAGGAGGGGTCGACGAAGAGGGAGGCGTCGAAGGCCCCGGAGTGGCACTGGGTGTTGTTGGTGTAGTGCTGCTCGTGGAAGGCGGCGTTTCGGGCGCAGTTGTCTTGCCCGAGTCGGTGGGCTCGGTCGATCCGCCGGGGGCCGGTGAGGTCATCACTGTATTCGCAATGGCGGAACCCGTGGCCTGAGCCTCGGCTTTTAGAGATTCAACGGCTCCCTTGGCTGCAGCCTCGGCTTCGGCTTTCTTGTCGGTAAGTTCGGCATTCTTCTCCTCGACATACTTTTGGGCCGGGGCGGCAGCCCTGGCCTGTGCTGCTAACGCGGGCGCCTCCTGCTTTTCCACGTATTCTGTGCCACCAATGACCAGGGATTCGGTGGTCTTGTTCCGCTTGATGTCATTAGCGGCAGCACCTGTTTCGAACGCAAGTTTGAGACCTTGGCCGGCGGTGAGGTTCTTGGGAAGCTCCCGTTCTTCTTCAAAGGTGCCGTCGTCCCTGGCCGTGATCTTCCAGTAAATTTCTGGATCAGGGGCCTGGCCGTCGGCGGGTGATTGTTGGGTTGCGGGGTTTTCCTGTTTGAAGATGGTCTCGGCGCCGTTCTGGGCATTGTAGCCCTTGAGCCTGACTAGAATGATTGAGCCTTTACCGTCCTTGGTCTTCCAGTTTTCGCCCTTCAACCGAACCTTGCCGTTGGTGAGATCAGTAATCTTCTTTGTGATGGTCACCTTGGCCTTGTCGGGAACGCCTTCGCCCTCCACCTCAACTTCGAAAGTTTCTTCGGGAGCTTTAGCCGTGTCACCAAACGCCTGCACTCCCTGTGCAAGCTTATCTAAACCATCCTGAACGGCTTTGGTCGCCTCGGCGGGTATTTGGTTTTCTACGTTGGGCAATGCCGGCGTCGCCACAGAGGGTGTGGCAGCCGTATCAGCAGGCTTCGTTTCATTACCCCCATTTGCCGGTGGTGGGACAGCTGGAATTCCCGGCATAGCCGGTGCCTGCGGTAGGTTCCCGGCCAGCCCTTGAGCAAGATTGGTAGCGTCTTTGAAGGGGTCCTGTGCAAACGCGGTCACCGGGGAGACACTGGAAGTAAGGAGCGAAGCAGTAATAACCGCGGCGGTCCGACGTGATCGACGCGATGGGTGATGAGGCTTTGATGAGGAGACCATAATGCAATCCTAAATATTGTGGGGATGTTATTATACTAGAAGTTCAACGATTTGGTCGACAATTGTATTCATCAGGAGCACACCACCGGCCGAAGTCCATAGTGAACCGTCTACCGGAATAATGTGGTCCTCCTGGTAGGCGCGCAGCCCAGTAAAACCCGGCACTCTGGCGGCTTCTACGACCGCTTTCTTAGCTCTTTCAACATCAACTGTACCAGCGCTTCCCCCGTTTCCCATCTCGTCGGCACCCCCCAAGGTGCCCAGAAAAATATAGTCAGCGTCGATATCAGCAAGGTGTTCTCTAGGAACGGGTTCGGAGTGCCCTTCACCGTCCCGGTCCTGGTTTGGGGGTCGATCCAGCCCTAAATCGGTGAGGGCGCGACCTGCGGGAAGCTCCTTCAGTATCAAGGAGGCGTTATCGCCTTGCCATCGAACAATGCTGAAGGTTTTGTTGCGGTATTTTTCCAGTTTCCACTGGGCGGCCTTGACCTTATCATTATAGTCCGACACGAGATCGTCGGCTTCGTCCGTCATATTGAGGGCGTCCGCGGTGATCCGAAGGTTATCCCGCCAATCGCCCCCGGCGTAACCGGTGTATGCGAGGGGCGCGATGGTGGTGAGTGATTCGAGTATTTGTTGGTCGGTGCCGATGCTGGTGCCGTCGATAAGAATAAGGTCTGGTTTGGCTTCTTTTAACGCCCCATAGCTGGGCTGCGCCACATTGCCGAGTATGGGAACACCGTGTCCTTTATCTTCTAGATAGCTAGGAATGGTTGATTGCCCGCGGCCTGCCGTGCCCCCGATCAGCGTTGCCCCCAGCGCGAGTGCATTGTCGAGGGTGGGTTCAGACATAGCGGCGACCCGTTCCGGTCCGGCTGGCACCACAATGTTGTCGCCGAAAGCGTTTTTTATGATGCGGGTACCACTTTGGCGTATCTTGCACGACGATAGCGCCAGCCCCGCCGCGGTGAGGCCGGCGAGGCTAAGGAAGGCACGGCGGCCGAGCTGTTTGTTATACATGTTTGTTCCTACACTATGATTGGCGCTTTTCGACGCTTGATGCGGCGTCGAAAAGCGCACTCTTGTACATGTTTTTTATACAACAACTCGGCCGTAACGGCTACGCTGCTGGGAAGCCTCTTTCAGTAGCGATTTTGTCACTACCTCCGTCACCTGGTCTTCCGGGCTCACACTACGCCATGAAGCTTGACGACGCTCCTTCGGTGCTGTTTGTGGTAACCGCACGGTTTCGCCTTCTTTAGTGTTCCTTTATTTTACTAAGGCATAGCCATATTTTTATGAAGCAAAATTGAAAGCAGCCTTAGCGCACATAGAAACGTAGCAACGTGAAGGATCACGTTGCTACGGTGTGCGCCACAATGAGTTGTTATTTAAAACTTGAACCATCCCTGTGGGATCAGGCCTTGCTGCGTGAGGATGCCAACCACACCGGCGATGAGGGCCGGGATACCGATGGCTGCGGCGATGGCGAGCAGGACATCCTCGGGGTCATCCCGCAGTTCGTCAATGAGTTTGTTGGAGCTGGACCCACCAGGCTGAGCCGGATTGAATGGGTTAGGCGTAGGGTTATTGCCTGGATTGGGCGTGGCTGGTTGTCCTTCTTGCTGGAAGGTATAGCTGCATGAGTCGCCCTCACGACCAGTTTCATTCACCCAGAGTTCAACGCTGCGACTCAGCCACTTACCACTATTCTCATCAACAGCCCAAAGGGTCAGGACGTTCTTGCCCTTAGATAAAGCACCTGGACCAATCCAGGACGGAAGTACTGCCTGGACCCGGAAACGACTTCCCTCGACGTTCCCAAAATCATCCGTTTCGTCAATCCGCAGCACCCGGCCGAATGCATCGACATCATCGCCACGTTCCTGATCGGGCCAGAAAACACCGGTGTTGACGTCCCCATTCAAGGTCAAGAAGGGATCCGTCATGGAATAAAAATTATCGGCAGAAACATGAAGAATATCCCCCGGCCGATACGTCTTCCGGTCCAGACGCAGATTGGAATTTTCGAGGCCTCGATCCTGCGGGCCAACAAAGCTAGCATTGCATTCTTTGGTTTCCTGGGCACCGGCAGCCACAGGCATTGCGGTCAAACCGCCAGCAACGAGGGCCAATGAGGTGAAGCCGGCAAGTGCCCGTTGGGTTGCCTTTTTGGCAAATACGCTCTTGTGCATGAGCAGTCCTCTCATAGAGAGGTAAATAGCGGGGGTAATACTATTTACCGTTACAGAATGGATAAAACTGAAGAAAAGCACAGAAGAGCCGATAGTATATGACAAAAAATCACATACACTCAGCGCTACACTCACTTGTACTCATGAGCATGACAGACTTGTCGACGAAGCGCAACCGGGAACCCCAGTTCAGATCTGATAAAATCCCACATAGCAAATGTGCGCCCGACGTGGGAAAACAATCTTTTGGACGTCAATCTTTCAGATATTCAACACGCTAGAACATAAGAATTAGCTATACATAAACCCAGTCACAGAAGGTAGAAATATCCTTAAAATTCTCCTGTCAATTCACGAAAAACTTTTTCGGAAATTACCCCTAGAATCCTGTCAAACAGAAATAACAAACCCATAGACTTTTTGCTACTACCCCCGATGGCCCCTATTTTTAGGGGCACTGCCTCATAGCAAAAACAGCGATGCAGATTCGCATCGCTGTCAGAAAGTTGGTGAAGTATTAGTGGCCGTTGGCACCACAGGGGGCGGCGCTGTCACCAGACTCGTTCACCCAGAACTCAACGTTCTTCATGGTGGTTGGCCGACCGCTGTAGTCGAAGCCCACAAGGGTGATGGTGTGCTTGCCGGCGGTGAAATCGTCGTCAAGCTGGGGCAGCACCACCTTGACGGTGAAGGAACCGTTCAGATCGGAGTCGCGCAGGTACAGTGCCTGATCGTAGTCGTCATAGATCTTCAGGGAGTTGCCGGCACTCTGGTCCTTGGGCCAGTTGGCGGTGTTGGAATCCAACGACAGGTAAGCGTCGATGAGCGGCCGGAAACCGGTACCGGTCAGGGTCACGACGTCACCGGACTTGTAGGTGTTCTTGTCAGCGGTCACGGTACCGATACCTTTTTGCGCAGGCGCGCCAGCATCGACATTGCAGGTGCCGGCACGATCGGCGGCGAAGGCGGTGGGGGCGGTCAAGATACCACCAGTCACGAGAGCGAATGACATCAACCCAGCAATAGCGCGTTTCATAGCCATACCTTTCTGATTGCACGACAAATTGTCGCGGGGATTTTACAGGTTTCAATGAAGGAAAGGGAAAGGAGAAAATAAGCACGACAAGGGTAAATAACAACAAGCAAATAATCGCGTGTTACCGCCACCCGCTTTGCTTATGGATCTTGAGTGTAACGGACCCACCCCCGGTTCGCAAGGGAAAAACCTTTCAAAAATCCGGTAAAAAATTTGATACTCGAATGACACCACTCCGTATTGCGCCCCATAGTTATTGCGTTTGGCAATGTTAACACCATGTATCGCTAGATGTTTTCAATATATGAAGCATGTTCCAGGAATCTGTAAAAATTATCCCAAAATTACCCCCACATGGCGAATAAATTCCGATAAAGCAGTATTGCTGCAAAATATTTTTCCGATATTCAGGGGTAAATCATGGGGTACCTGAAGCCATGAAGGCACCGGCCACTGTTGGGTGGGTTTTTGCCGCAATGACAGTACCGAAGCACGCATCTGCAACTCATAGCAAACCCTTATTGTTATCAAGTTCGATGCCCTAGGCTGCAGAGAATTGCTCGCCGGCTTTCCAGCGTATCCCGCTTTGCGACGAAAACCCAAGGTCTTGGCATCCAGTTCACAGTTCTGGCACTTGCGGTTTTGCTCATGGTCACGTGCTTCACCTACCACCATGTCTAGCAGGGATGATGCCGGAAATTATGATAGTTTGGTTGGCTTCGGCTGCAGAGATCAATAATGATCTCCGAAAACCCACCATAGTTATTTCTTGCCCCATCGGCTTACCGTGTTACCCGCGCATACATTAGGTATGTGTATCAATCGTGAGCACACCTCAGGACCAAAAAATGCCTAGTAACAACTGTGCTCATTGGCATGGTAAGCCATAACAGCACCGTGCATTTCGCATGACGATAAAACGTCGGCCTTTCCGTAACGAACCCCATCGTCAGGGGTGAAAGCTATTCCCGAATTACCCCTAGAAACCCGTTTATCCCACATTGCCTATCCAGCATCAAAGATACTGCCTCCCCACTCCCCCAAAGCGGCAGAAACGGGCAAAAGTCATAAAGGATACAACTATTGATTACCCGGTCTTGGGTCAGAGAACCAACTTATGCCTGCGTAAAAGACCCATTGCTGCCGACGCCTCAAGCTATCAGCCTATGTTCCATGGAAGAACAGTCGGCAATCTTCCACCCCCGATTACTGTACTATTTTCGCGTTTTCCAACTGTGCCTTATTGCCCACCATTATTTCGTCACAGACAAAAATACAGCGGCGCTTTGGAGTGCACCGCTGTACGTTATTGGGCTATGGGATTATCGGTTCAGGTACCGAAGTTGTTGCGGAATCCAGCTAGCCGGGATGACGTTGTGCTTTGCCATAATCCCGATGGCACCAGCGAATAGTGCAGTTAACCCGAGCACCGCGAAGATGCTGCCGACGATGTTCCGAACGCTGCTCAGCTGGTAGAACTGGGTAGACGGAGTAGTCTTGGGATCTTTGGGATCCTGGGAGCTTTGATCCTTGCTGCCCTGATCTTTACCTGACTGGTCTTTGTTGCCGTCCTGGTTTTTACCAGGCTGGCCCTTGCCATCTTGCCCCTTGCCGGTTTGGTCTTTACCAGTTTGGTCCTTGCTGCCTTGGTCGGCAGGCTTACCTTGGTCTTTACCGGCTTGGTCTTTGTTACCCTGATCAGTGGGCTTAGTGCCCTGATCCTTACCTGCCTGGTCTTTGCCTGGCTGGTCCTTGCCGTCCTGACCCGCCGGCTTACCTTGATCTTTGCCATCTTGGCCGGTGGGCTTAGTGCCCTGATCCTTACCTGCCTGGTCTTTGCCTGGCTGGTCCTTGCCGTCCTGACCCGCCGGCTTACCTTGATCTTTGCCATCTTGGCCGGTGGGCTTAGTGCCCTGGTCTTTACCAGGCTCAGCCTTGTCATTCTGGCCAGCAGGCTTACCTTGATCTTTGCCGGACTGGTCTTTGTTGCCTTGGTCAGCAGGTTTGCCGTTTTGATCTTTGCTACCCTGATCGGCAGGCTTACCTTGATCTTTGTTGGACTGATCAGATGGCTTAGTACCCTGGTCTTTGTTGTCTTGGCCAGTGGCCTTATCATCCTGTCCCTTGTCAGACTGACCCTTATCATTCTGGCCAGCAGGATTTTCTACACCAGCTTGTACATTATCCCCAGGCTTGCTGCCCTGATCTGCGCCAGGCTGATTCTTATCACCTTGATCGGCAGGCTTGGCGTCTTGGTTTTGATTACCCTGGTCGGCAGGTTTATCGTTCTTCCCCTTATCACTTTGACCAACGGGCTTATCACCCGACTGATCCTTACCAGGCTTAGTGTCTTGCTCTTGATTCTGCTCTTTATCGGACTTATCGTTACCGCCCTGGTCAGCTGCACCATTTTGATCAGCAGGCTGATCTTGATCCTTGCCTGACTGACCCTTGTCGGACTGCTCAGCCGGGTTACCACCCTGATCAGAAGGCTTTTCTACACTACCTTGCTCATTATTGTCAGCCTTGCCATCCTGCTCGGTTGGTTTATCACCTGATTGGCCTGTGCCACCTTGATCGGCAGGGGCGGTTTGATCAGTAGGCTTATCGCCCTGACCTTCGTCAGACTGAGCCTCACCGGGTTGATTCTTATCACCCTGTTCAACAGGGTTGCTTGGGTCTTTGCCATCTTGGCCATCAGGATTGGCAGGCTGTTCTTCGCCCTTGTTATCTTGACCAGCAGATTGATCTTTATCACTCTGATCGTTGTTACCAGAGTCAGCATCCTGATCATCACGAGCGGGTTCATCCTTCGGCTCAGGATTCTCTCCCTTTGGATTATCTGGGCCACAAGCACCGGCTGCTTTACCCGACTCGTTCACCCAAATTTCAACGTCTTTTACTCCTGTAACCTTTGTGTCATTCTCAAGTTGGACACGAAGCGTATTCCTGCCAGGCTCGAATCGCTCAGCAAATTCTGAAGGCAAAACCGCCTTGACAGTAACCTCACCGTTTACAATGCTAGATGTTGGGACATCAAGAGCTGGGGATACTTTGTCGACAAATTTTAAACCCTCACCAGCAGTTTGATTCTCTGCCCATTTTGCTGCTTGTAACACTAAACGTAACTTATGGTTAGCCGTAATACCGGTAAGACCAGAAATTTTAATTTCAACAACATCACCGATCTTGTAGACGTCCCGATCCAAAGTAACTTCTTTGGGAGCATTTCCTCTGGTTGTTAGCACGGACGGCCCAGGACTACAAACAGCCTTCCCCGTTTCCTCCGCTGCATTCGCAACCGAAGGCACAACCAAACCACCAGAAACAAGGGCCAAAGACATCAACCCAGCAATAGCGCGCTGAGCCGCACCCCCAGCAATCACATTCCTGCTCATATTTATACACTTTCCCTACAGCGAATATCGAACGCCATAGCTTGACCGTATGGGCAAAACAGACAAAAAGCTAAAGTGCAGCTAATAGCATCAATTAATATGAGACTAGCTTTCCATTAGCTTATTCCTACAGACTTAAGCATTCATCACAATGGAATGCAACAGGAAACCTCAATTCAAAATTAATAAAACCCCTGGTAGCAGACTTGAAAGTCAATAAAATTTCAACCATTCAGATATTGTCTACACGTATAAACAATGGCAAAAAGTATAAGATAATCCGATACCCTTACCGTCTAAACATTAATCAACCCTGAGAGCGGGGGACAAAAATATCAGCAAAATATTTTTCAAAACTACCCCCAAAACCCACTAATCAAGCTAGCTAATAGCCCATTTTTCACACAACCTCCACCAGTTGCCCCCATCTCCTGGGGCATACCCTCCCGCCTATCCCTCCATGTAAATCTGAAACATAGAGAATGCTAAATCGCATAATAAACAGCATTTTTATCTATCGGAAACAAAGATCACCACACCAATTCCTATCCTGAATCGAGTCCTTACAGGCAAAATTCCTGGCCATGCTCCACAATTTCCCCGCAAAAGCCTCCCCCCATTAAGCTGTAGCTATCCACGAACATTGATCCATGACTATTACCCCCGCTATCGCTTTGCGACGCTACGTCTCCGCGAGGAACCAATAGCAAAAAGGTGTAGCGATGCGGTTTCAGCATCGCTACACCTTGACTTCAGTTACCAAATGACGCTCATGAATTCATTTGGGTTCCTGATTGTTTACCGGAATTGCTGCGGAAGCCATTCCTTCGGGATCATGTTGGCATGTGCCATAGCAGCAACTGCGCCAGCGATGATGCCGGTCAGGCCGAGCACGGAGAAGATCGCAATGAGGATAGTCCGGTACTTGCCCAGCTTGCTGCTCAGATCATTACTGCCGGTAGGAGGCTTCGGGGTTGTGGTTTCCGAAGGCTTCTCGGTTGGCTTCTCGGTTGGCTTCGAAGTGGTGGACTCAGTGGTGGAAGGCTTCGGCTGCGGAGGAGGCGTCGGCGCATTGTACTTAAAGGTATAAACCTCATCGACAAGATCCTGCGCACCGATATCCTTATCAGCTTTGTTCACCACAGCCACAGCACCATTGGGGGCAACACTCAGATGTACAGGCGTATCACCAACAGACAGGTTGGCTACAACCTTATTGGTTGCTGGGTCAATCGCAGAGACAGTACCACCGCTCTGGTTCACTACATAGATCCGCTTATCCTTAGCGTTGTACCGCACATCTGTAGCAGCGGCACCAGTCGGAATGGTTGCAATGATCTTCTCATCCTTGGTACTGATTACAGCCACTTCGCTGGCTCCAGTGCCAACGAAAATGTTCTTGCTTGCCGGATCATATGCAGCACCAACAACACCCTCAGCACCTTTGACTGCATAGCGGTCAACTTTCTTACCTTCAGAAAGCTTAACCTTTGCTACTTGTGGATCGGGGGAACCACCTGAAGTAGCAATCAACTGATTAGTCTGTTCATCATAGGACAAACTTGCTACATCAGTGAAGCCATCCAGTTCAATGGTACCGATCGGTTTTTCTTGATTGATGTCCAGGACGGTAATCTTACCCTCAGCAGCACCAACATAGGCAAGATTGTTCTTGTTGTCGATGACAATGCTCTTTGCCTCAGGGATGATCTGCTTTGAGAAAGTCTTGATATGGGTCAAATCACTCTGCCGATAGACCGAAATGGTGCCATCATTAGAATTAGTAACCCAAACTTGCCCCTTATTATCTACGGCAATGCCATCAGCGGCATAGTCCTCTTCGATATCGTTCTTGGCAAGAACATCCAAGGTCTTGGCATCCAGCTTATAGATCGTATACCCCGCGGTAGAATTGCGGGTAACGAAAAGTTCCTTGGAGCTTGGATCAAACGCGGATTCAGTTAGGCCAGCAAGTAACGTACGCTTAGCCCCGGTGTACTGATCCACATTGATGTTCTCAGTACTGGAGGTAACTGTGGCATCAAGCATTACCTCATATTCTTTACTATCTGCTGCTTTCAGATAAGTGAAATAGATATGCTCACCGGTCTTAGCATCAGCAGGGATTTGAACACCCTTGATAGTAACATTTCCGCTGGTGTCGGCAATGGCATTGATAGATTGGTCTTTCCGTAACCAGTTAACATGCTCAGTACCAACCGAAACGATCTTATCTCCGTCACCTAAACCAGTGACTTGGAAATCTACCTCTGATCCAGCTGCAGTACCACCAGTGATGAATCCTTTAGCATCACCAGTTGGCAAAGCAGTATTTAGTTGCGGTGCATTTGCGAGTGCGACAGCAGCGGCACCTTCAGGCAAAGCTCCATCCTCTGCGGCGGCTTCAGGGGCAGCGGCTTCCGCCGGGGCGGCATCTTCAGCTGCTGCGTCGTTGTTGGGTTCTGCTGCAGCAACTACTGGTTCAGCAGGTTCATCTTGCGCACCGGCATAGGGCATGACAGTCAACCCACCGGCAACAAGTGCCAGGGAGGTCAATCCGGCGATTGCCCGCTGGCTTGCTGTCTTTGGAAGTAAAAGTTTCATATCACTTTCCTTGCTGTAATCGGAAGCACGAGACGCTTCCGAGCTCGATAGGGGTGTCAAGCCGGGGGAGAGAACTAATAACAATCTCATGAGAGATTTTTTGTTTTCAGCCCCCGTGGTGGCTTGTTATCACCGACCATAAACAAGGTTCTTCGCAGAGCGCAATACCCTCTGAGCCCCCTCCCCACATGCTAAATTCTCAGAAACTGCAGGTAGCAAACATGCCAAGCGCAGATTCTCATCAGTAGTGGTTTTTCTACCTAAATGTGTTTGACGTGGTAAAGACCTGAAAAACAGTATTATGCAAATATATAAATAAAGTCTCAGGTAGTTTTAAGAAAAATGCTGGAAAATTGCTGGAAAAAATCTTGAAATTACCCCTGTTTCCTGTCAAAAACCCGGCATTCAACTAGACTCCATGTTTGATACTGCTGTAAATTGCCCCCATTTATGGGGGCACGGAAAGGATCTTCCTGCATTATTGCCGAAATATTGACGTTTGCCCTTAATTTTATGGGCTAAAAAGTTCAAATTCAAATCTGTGCTACCACCCCCTATAAATATGGGCATCAAACCCACTAGACCCGTCTGTCTATAGGTTTAGCTAAGATTTAACCGATTACCCTATATGAAGTCAGCATCTCTTGAGTATCAAACTTTTTAACTACTCCCCTGCTGGGAAAAAGTACATGTCAGCACGCCATTATCTCAACAGCACACACCATGGCTGATCGACACACCATCATGGAAGGCTCACCACAGCGAATTATTATCACTGATGCTACTGGCGGAGTTGGTGGTGTTAGAGCTTAGTGTTGGTGATTGAGAATCAGGTTTGGGGGTCACGACTTTTGTTCTAGTGCGTAGTCTCTGAGGGTAACCATGGATACTTCTGTGGCGTCTAAGAAGCCATCTTTGACTAGATTGTGGGTGAAAACAACTGTTGCTGTGTTACACCAGATTTACCTTCATTTAATACATCCAGCCTTGGTTGCTATACCTAACTTTATCAGTGTGGGTTTATTGTTGGAAGGCTATCACAAATATGCAGCAGTCTGTGTCAGTTTATAACTTTGAAAATAGCATTGGTGTCTGCGCTGTCTTTCTTTGAGGATGAGTTGCTGCCTAAACCCAACTCATCGGCAACCGGAATGATCGCCGACATCCAACAAGGACACAATCCCCAATGCTGGCAGGGAATATTGTTGCAAACTCCGCCAATCAAAATGAACGGGCATGACTTAAAGTATTTCCCCTAAAAAATAATGCCGACACCCGCCAGGGCCAAAGCAATGTCGCTAGCTATATCAAATATTTATAAAATCAAGGATATTTTATACAAAATCTTTAATTTGTCATGCAAAACTGTGGCTGCCCCTAAGTTTCAGGCCGCTTATTTCTATGGAAAAGCCTATGACTTATAGGGAACTACCTTAACGTAGCCTGTTGATCGGCGCTGATTTGTCACTAATCGCCCTCGCCATTGTGCGATGCTATTGCCAATAGCCCATCACTCCCATAAGGTACGCGCATAGCCCTAGTACCCTGGGGATTATGCCAATAAAACCACGTTTCGCCACCCAAGAAATCCAAAACCTGCTCGCGCATTTCCCGGTGGTGGCACTCCACGGCGCCCCACAGGTGGGCAAAAGCGTTATTGCTCGCGACCTGGCGGATAGAACTGGCGGGATCTTCGTCGACCTTGATGACCCCGACCCCTATGCGTTCGCCTACCAGGAGCCGGCCGCATTCATCCGGCAGGCCCCCGGGAAGCTACTGGTGATTGATGGTATCCACTACGCTCCCGAACTGCTGGACCATATACGTGACCTAGCGGAATTCGGTGGTTGGGATGGGCGGTTCCTCGTGGTCGATTCCGCTGGTTGCGGCGTTGACCATGATGCGAATATTGGTCACGTGACGGTTCAGCCACTCAGCCAGGGCGAAATCGACGAGCACGCCACACCGGAAGACTTTGTCAGCTGGATCATTGCTCGGCCACCGGTGAAATACCCGCCGAGAAGCTACATCAATAGGCAGGCCGTGACGCTGCGGGTGATCCGCGGCGGCATGCCCGTGGCCCTGGGGTGCGCGACCACGAAAAGCCAGGCCCGCTGGTGTCGAAACTACACTCGCAACCTGTGTACTAGGTTGCGGAACGACGTGCTCCGGCAGGTTGTAGCTGTGCTCGCCACCACGCCCGTCACCGAGATTGTGCAAGCCCGGCTTTCCCGAGAATTAGGCATTACCGAACGTGAAGCCCGGATCGCCATGACTACCCTGCGGACTGCCCACGTTATTATCGACCTCCCCGGCTGGCATAGTGTTGCGAATAAACGTTCGGTAAGTGCCTCCAAAAGCCTTCTGCTTGACACCGGGCTTAGCGCCCAAAACGTGGGTTTCAGTGCCGGTGAGATTGACATACTGCGAAGTAGAACATATTTTCGTCAGTTATTAGAACAGTTTGTTGTCCAACAACTCGTTGCGCAGCAGACCTGGAGCGCAACATCATTTCGGCTGAGGCATTTTCGCACTCGTGATGGTGCAACTATTGGTGTCGTAGTTGAGCTTGTCGACGGCCGGGTCGTCCTCATCGACGTCACCACCAGTAGGCATCCCACCATCGAGGAATTTGCCACCATGGAACGCCTACGGCAATCACTAGGCGACCGGGTGATTGTCGGTGTCATTCTGCATACCGGAATGTACTCACGACGCTACCGCGACTGGCAGTATCTTTTACCCATCACCACGTTGTGGGAGCACCGATAACGCGGATGCGTGCTGGATTTGTTCGCCCGGATAGCGGGAGAGGTGTGATGATCCTGCTATCATCCAGTCTGGTTCTGGGGAGCTCGGAATTGTCGCTACACTATTGCGAGATACGCATCTAAAACGATCGCATGTTCGGCATCAATACTGCGTTGTGTTCACTGGGTAGCAGTTTTGTCGGCCGTTATGCCGACTACCAATTACTTCGCCAATGTGATCCGCGAAAACTCATAGAACCGACAACCTGTTCGCAAATGCGGCAATCCTTACGGCATGCCCAGCGCGGATCGGATGGGGCCCAATTTCGCATGCGTTTCTTGCAGCTCGTCCGCGGCCACGGAGTCCGCGACAATCCCGCCGCCGGCATAGGCTGTCACCGTATTCCCACTGATGAGTGCGCTGCGGATCCCTACCCGCCATTCGCCATCGCCTCGGCCATTAGCCCACCCCACCGCGCCGGAATAGAAACCACGATCTGGTTCCCGCTTGGCCAAAAGCTCTGCGGCAATCTGTGTCGGGTGCCCATTGACCGCCGCCGTGGGGTGGAGGAGCTGCGCTAAGTCCAGTGCCGACATGTCTACATCCGGCCGCAGAATACCCCTGATGGGGGTGCCTAAATGCCAAGTGTGGGCGGTGTGCATCACCAGCGGAATCTCTGGAACCTCTAGCTGTGTACACAAGGGGGCGAGTGCTTCCCTGATACCCGCGGTCACAAACGCATGCTCGTGCAGGTCTTTTTCCGATGCCTGCAAATTGGCCGCGATCGCCTGATCCAACTCCGGGTCTGTGCTGCGCATAGCCGTCCCAGCCAGCGGAAATGATGAGATCTCCCGGCCACGTTTCTTTACCAAAACCTCGGGGCTGGGGCCGATAAAGAACTCGCCATCCGCCAGTTCTACCAAATATCCGAAACCCGTGCCGGCGCTCGCCATGTAGCCAGCTAGTACAGCCTCGGGGTCTACCTGCCCGGTGAGATGAAACCGCTCCGCCCTAGAAAGCACCAGCTTATCCAGGGTTCCAGCTTGGATCTCTGCTATACACCGTTCGATGTGTTCCTGATGCACCGCCATTGGCGGGAGGAAATCCACGCTTGTGACCGTGGGTAGCGTGTCCGGCGATTCCAGCGTCACCATTTCTGACGAGAATCGGTATTCTCGCGGGGCAAACAGCCGAGGTGTATCGGTGCGGTGAAATGGTAACGCTCCCACTATCAACGAAAGCTCATCATGCAAATACTCGTTCGCATCAGAAACCTGGTCGAATTCTTGTGCTATTCCATACGCGGTGAGGGTGAAACCGGATTCGGTGAAGATAAAACTATGCACTGAGCACCTCTGTGGTGTTTCTCACCAGGCCGTGCGAATTGGCGGATGAAATACTCGATTGAATATTCGATAAAGCTGCGTGCATGGGATTCACATTACGATCATAGGCGGTAATGAAATATTCCTGCATATCATGAACCAATAATGCTGCGTGTTGTAGGGCAAGCTGTCGGCGTGATGCCCGGTTTGTGGATGGTGGGGACATAGCCATTATGTTCCTCGAATGGTGGGTGAGTTTCGTTCGAAGGGGTGGTGTCATTAATCCGCAGGTTGGGTGAGTTTTTGTAGTCAGATTTCTGCGGTGTGTTCGCTGATCCGAATCTGATTGCTGCGTTGCCCGCAACATGGCATGTCTGTCGAACTTGGCGAAACAACGATAATTGGCCCCGTTTGTCGCTCCTGCATATGCCGTGCGACAACAAACATATGTTCACCATACCCCCTAATTGATGGTCATATTCCTGGTGTTTTGCGGATTAGTAGCAGAGTTTGGTTCCATGACACCAACACAATGTACCAATGTAGCTACCGGTTCATGCTTGTCGACGTTTTGTCGGGACCATTCTGTAGCCCGGTGAGTATTGGCGACACCTGTATTTCGGGTATATCCCACGTGATCGTGTGACCGAAACAGTGTAGTGCAGGCACCACCAATTCTGCTAGTAGCATCAGTGATAGTAATTCGCTGGGGTGAGCCTTCCATGATGGTGTGTCGATCAGCCATGGTGTGTGCTGTTGAGATAATGGCGTGCTGACATGTACTTTTTCCCAGCAGGGGAGTAGTTAAAAAGTTTGATACTCAAGAGACACCGCCTCTATATAGGGTAATCAATTAAATCTTAGCCCAACCTATAGGCTGTCGGGTCGAGCATGTTTGATGCCCATATTTCTAGGGGGTGGTAGCATAGAATCTAATCTGAATTTTTTTGACAATAAATCAGGCGTGATTCCCAACAAAGTCAGCACTAGTGCAGGAAGATTCTTTACATGCCCCCATAAATGGGGGCAATTTACAGCAGTATCAAACATGGAGTCTAGTTGACTGTCGGGTTTTTGACAGGAATCGGGGGTAATTTCAAGATTTTTTCCAGCAATTTTCCAGCATTTTTCTTAAAACTACCTGAGATATTATTTATATATTTGCATAATACTGTTTTTCAGGTGTTTACCACGTCAAACACATGTAGGTAGAAAAAACACTACTGATGAGAATCTGCGCTTGTCATATTTGCTACCTGCTGTTTCTGAGAATTTAGCATGTGGGGAGGGGGCTCAGAGGGTATTGCGCTGCGTGAAGAACCTTGTTTATGGTCGGTGATGACAAGCCACCACGGGGCTGAAAACAAAAAATCTCTCATGAGATTGTTATTAGTTCTCTCCCCCCGGTTTGATGCCCCTATCGAACAACAAGGAGTGTTTGAACAAATGAAGATTGTCCTTCCAAAGACAGCAAGCCAGCGAGCAATCGCCGGGTTGACCTCCCTGGCACTTGTTGCCGGTGGGCTGACCGTCATGCCCTACGCCGGCGCACAAGATGAAGAAACCACCCCGGGTGTTGTCGCAGAAGCACCTGGCAACGAAGCAGCACCAGAAGCTACTCCTCTCGGAAATGCCGTAGATACTGCATTCGCAAATGCGCCGTTGCCAACGGGTGAGGCCAAGGGAGGGATTACAAGTGGTCCTGCGGCAGCAGGGTCAGAGGTAGAGTTCTATGCTATGAACTTACAGGCAGGTGATAAGATCATCTCGGTTGGTACTGAGCATGTTAACTGGCTGCGGAAAGACCAATCTGTCAACGCTGTCGTAAAACCTGGCGAAACAGAAATTGTTATCGAGGGTGTGCAGATTCCGGCTGATGCCAAGACCGGTGATCACATCTACTTCACCTATTTGTCAGGAGATAAAGAGTTTGAGGTGATGCTTGACGAAACAGTCACCTCTAGCACTGAGACCATTAATGTGGAGCAGTACACTGGAGCCAAGCGGACGCTGCTTACTGATTTGCATGAATCTGCGTTTGATCCCAGCGCGAAGAATCTCTTTGTAACCCGGACGTCTGTTGATGCGAATGGTGATGATACGTATACCATTTACAAGTTGGATGCCAAGACGCTGGATGTTCTTGCCAAGAACGATCTCGAAGAGGACTATGCGGCTAATGGTATTGCCGTAGACAACAAGGGACAGGTTTGGGTCACTAACGCTGATAATGGAACCATCTCGGTTTATCGCCAGAGTGATTTGACCCATGTCAAGACTTTTGATGTAACGCTCAATGGTCCTGAGAGTATTGTCATTGACAATAAGAACAACCTGGCCTATGTTGGCGGTGATGGGAGCCAGATTGCTGTCCTGGACATCAATCAAGAACGTCCGATTGGTACCATTGAGTTGGATGAGTTCACGGATGTGGCAAGTTTGTCCTATGATGAGCAGACGAATCAGCTGATTGCAACTTCAGGTGAGTCTGATAAGCCGCAGGTTGCGAAGGTTGATCTTGCCCATGGCAAGAAGGTTGACCGCTATGACGTCAAGGGCGCCGATACTGTTTTGGGCGCTGCGTATGATCCGGTAAGCAAGAACATCTTCGTTGCTACGGGCGAGAGTGTAGTCACGGTAATCAACTCTGAAACTAAGAAGGTAGTTACTACCATTGATACCGGTGCTGGTACCTTAGATGTGCGGTATAACCCGAAGGACAAGCGAGTTTATGTGGTGAACTCTGATGCAGGTACTCTTTCGGTGATTGATCCTGCTACGAATAAGCCGGTTGCCAAGTTGGAAGTAGGTAAAGAACCAGTATACGTAAGTGTGGCTTCCGATGGTACCGTGGCCGTGGTCAATAAGGGCGATAAGGAGATTGGTCCGTTCCAGCTTGTTAATGAGGTTTATACCTTTAAGTACAATGCGCCGACGCCTCCTCCGCAGCCGAAGCC
>ERZ772827.594-NODE-594-length-19762-cov-4.406150_pt1 | contig 19762 bp, 13 predicted proteins | sample MGYA00580850_ERZ772827 | MGnify/ENA primary metagenome ERZ772827 (study PRJEB29015, sample SAMEA2737950) | human oral metagenome | biome: human oral; feature: human-associated habitat; material: dental | place: China | collected 2145 ...
GGTCGGGCCTGAAACCCTCGCAAGTTTCAACGCTTGCAGCCCTCGACTCCATCCGCCTGCAAAGCGAATTGGCCAAGCACTTCGGCGTTGCTCAGAGCGAAGTTACGGGTTGTCGCACCTACGGCGGCCACGGCGAATCGATGGCTGTGTTTGCTTCTACCGCCAAAGTACAAGGAACACCGCTGCTCGACCTTATCGGTACGCCGAAACTAAGCGCCGAAAAATGGGCCGAAATTAAGCAGAAGACGGTTCAAGGTGGTTCGAACATCATCAAACTTCGTGGCCGCAGCTCGTTCCAAAGCCCCGCTTACGTATCGGTTAAGATGATTGAGGCCGCTATGGGTGGTGAAGAATTTGCATGGCCCGCAGGTCGTTACGTGTCGTTCGCAGGCCTAGACCACATCATGATGGCTATGGAAGTGAGCATCACCGAGAGAGGTTCGGCTTACGAAGAAGTTATCGGCACGCCCGAAGAAATGGCCGAATTGAAGAAGAGCTACGACCACTTGGTGAAGATGCGCGAAGAGGTTATCGCCCTTGGCGTACTTCCTCCTGTGGAGAAGTGGCACGAAATCAACCCCAACTTGAAGTAAGTTAGGGCTGAAAGGCTAAACAGCATGCATCCCCCAACGCACGGCAAGTGCGCTTGGGGGATGTTTTTGTTTGGGTGGTTTGCCTTGTTCGGCCGAGCGAAAAGGCGGTGTGAGTGAGGTTCGGGCCTTGCATTGCGCAGCATGGCACGTTGTAGTTGTGCCCATTCTTTACCCTTGCTTGTTGTCCTTTTATGTAAAAGAGTTTGCTAGTTAAGCATAAAAATGGTAATTTTGCACAAATTAGTGGCCATACATACCATGCGTGTAAAAACGCGGAGTGCAGGCCAATACGAGAACAACAACATGAAATAACTGCTATCCCTTATGCAAAGGGCGTTGCGCCAGCAAACGAAACGGCCACGCAGAGGGAACATACCTATTATATGTAATATGTCTGAAAGAAAAGTGAGGGTGCGTTTCGCGCCCAGTCCCACGGGGGCATTGCACATCGGCGGAGTGCGTACGGCACTCTACAACTACTTGTTTGCCAAACAACAAGGCGGCGACTTGGTGTTCCGTATTGAGGATACCGACTCGCAACGATTTGTGCCAGGAGCCGAAGAATACATCATCGAGTCGTTTCGCTGGTTGGGAATAAAGTTCGACGAGGGCGTTTCCTTCGGCGGAAAGTATGGGCCTTACCGACAAAGCGAGCGCAAGGAGATTTACAAGCAGTATGTAGACCAGTTGCTAAACGAAGGTAAGGCCTACATCGCCTTCGACACACCGCAAGAGCTTGAAGCAAAAAGGGCCGAGATAGAAAACTTTCAATACGACGCCCAAACCCGCAACGGCATGCGCAATTCGCTGACGATGACGGCCGAAGAGGTGGACGCACTAATAGGCGACGGCACGCAATACGTGGTGCGCTTTAAGGTGATGCCAGGCGAAGAGGTGCATGTTAACGACATGATTCGTGGCGACGTGATGATTAAAAGCGACATTCTGGACGACAAGGTGCTGTACAAAAGTGCCGACGGACTGCCCACTTATCACTTGGCCAACATCGTAGACGACCACCTGATGGAGATAACTCACGTTATTCGTGGCGAAGAATGGCTGCCCAGTGCGCCGCTGCACGTGTTGCTGTACAAGGCTTTTGGCTGGGCCGACACCATGCCGCGCTTTGCCCACTTGCCCCTGTTGCTTAAACCCGAAGGCAAGGGTAAACTATCGAAACGCGATGGCGACAGACTGGGTTTCCCTGTTTTCCCTTTGGAATGGCACGATCCCAAGACGGGCGAAGTGTCGTCGGGCTATCGCGAAAGCGGCTATTTCCCCGAGGCGGTGATTAACTTCTTGGCCTTGTTGGGCTGGAACCCAGGCACCGAACAGGAGTTGTTCACCCTGCCGCAGCTGGTTGAGGCCTTCGACATCAGCCGCTGTTCAAAGGCTGGTGCCAAGTTCGATTATCAGAAAGGTATTTGGTTTAACCACGAGTACATCTTGAAAAAGAGCAACGAAGAAATTGCACAACTTTTCGCGCCGATAGTGGCCAACAACGGCATAGACGAACCGATGGAACGCGTTGTGCAGGTGGTTGGTATGATGAAAGACCGCGTGAACTTCGTGAAGGAGCTGTGGCCGCTGTGCTCGTTCTTCTTTATCGCACCGCTTGAATACGACGAGAAGACGGTGAAGAAACGCTGGAAAGAGAACTCGGCCGAGGTGATGACACAGCTGGGCGACGTGCTAGAAGGCCTGAACGACTTCTCTATCGAGAACCAAGAACGCGAAGTGTTTGCTTGGGTAGAAAGCCAAGGCTATAAGTTGGGCGACGTGATGAACGCTTTCCGCCTTGCGCTTGTGGGCGAAGGCAAGGGTCCGGGCATGTTCGACATCAGTGCATTCCTTGGCAAAGAAGAAACCTTGGCACGACTTCGTAGGGCGGTTGAGGTGTTGAAATAGGGTAAGTGCGGCATTGCGCCGCTTGCCCTTTGTTTAAAGTAAACTGCTGAACAGGCTGTAGAACAGACGTTGACAGAACGACAATTGCCTTGCGCAAAAGGTGCTGCGGGCCATGCAGTTACACCAAACGTCATCCATCAAAAACCTTACACTCGTGTATAACATCATCATTTACATCTATCTTTTGGGCGTTGCCGTTGCCAGTTTCTTCAGCACCAAGGTGCGGAAGATGTGGCGAGGCGAACGCGATGCTTTCGACGTATTGCGCAACAATGTTGAAGAAGGTGCGCAATACGTGTGGTTTCATGCAGCCTCGTTGGGCGAGTTCGAGCAGGGGCGGCCGCTTATCGAAGAGTTGCGCCACACACATCCGCAATACAAAGTGCTGCTAACGTTTTTCTCACCGTCGGGTTACGAGGTGCGAAAGAACTACGAAGGAGCCGACATCGTTTGTTACTTGCCGCTTGATACGCCGCTCAACGCCCGCCGCTTTTTGCGGCTGGTGCACCCCGTGATGGCTTTTTTCATCAAGTACGAGTTCTGGTACAACTACTTGCAGATCCTTAAACATCGCGGTGTGCCAACATATAGCGTTAGCAGTATCTTCCGTCCCGACCAGATTTTCTTTCGTTGGTACGGCAAGAGTTATGGAAAAGTGCTTGCTTGCTTTTCGCATTTCTTCGTTCAGAACGAACAAAGCCGCAGCTTGCTGGCCACGATAGGCCTTCGCAATGTTACGGTTGCGGGCGATACGCGATTTGACCGCGTGCTGCAAATACAAAAGGCCTGCAAGCATTTGCCTTTGATTGAGAACTTTGTGCAGGGCAAGCACTTGTTTGTTGCGGGTAGCAGCTGGCCGTCTGATGAAGAGATTTTCGTGCCTTTCTTCAACGCGCGGTCTGATTGGAAGATGATTATTGCGCCCCACGTGGTAAGCGAAGAGCACCTGCAACAGCTGGAACAACAGATTGAAGGGCGAACCGTTCGTTATTCAAAGGCCACGCCTGAAACTGTGGCCGAGGCCGATTGTCTGCTTATCGATTGCTATGGATTGCTGTCCAGCGTTTACCATTATGCCGACGTAACCTATGTTGGCGGTGGTTTTGGCGTAGGCATACACAATGTTTTGGAGGCAGCGGTGTGGGGTGTTCCCGTTATTTTCGGTCCTAACAACCAACGTTTTCAAGAGGCGCAAGACTTAATGGTGGCCGGCGGCGGCTTTGAAGTGGATTGTAAAGCGCACTTCGAGGCGCTGATGGACGAGATGATTGAGGCTCCTTGGCGTGTGCAGGTAGCAGGGGAGAAGTCTACCGAGTACGTGAAAAGTCAGGTTGGCGCAACGGACAAGGTGCTGGAAAAGGTGTTTTTGAAATAAAACAAGGCAGTTACAAAAGCAACAACGCACCCAACAACTGGCCTCACCCCCAGCCCCTACTGGCCTCACCCCCAGCCCTTCTCCAAGGGGAGAGGGGAGTGGTATGCTTTTGAAACGAACGTTGTTAGGCGCATGCGCACCGCAACTGGCCTAACACCATACGACACACTAACCTACAACCGGCCTCGACCTATAACTCCACACCGCCCTACAACTGGCCTCACCCCCAACCCCTACTGGCCTCACCCCCGACCCCTCTCCAAGGGGAGAGGGGCGAAATATGCCTTGTTGTGGCGTAGTTGGCTTTGTGGTAGCAAACGTTTTGTTTCTTTCTCTTCTCGGGGCGGTATTGAGGTGATGCAGCATTGATACTCTTTTTAAAGTTAAACGGGGTATTAATATTTTACAAAACACGCCTTTGTCGGCACACTATTCTAGAAGAAAAAGGGGGCATAAAGCTAGCAAATAGCCACTATTTCCCACTTTGCGTACCCTTGTTTTTGTCCTTTTTTAAGTCAGCCGACTGCATTTAGCACCATTTTACCTTTCTAGTTTGTTATTATCTCGTTGTTTTTTCAAGCCCCAAAAGCGGCTTTTTGTATATAAAACTACCTCAAAAAACACTATTTTGCTCCTATTTTGCACACGTTTTCACCCTCAAATAGAGGTTTTAAGTGGCCTGATGTGATGAATTTTTATGCAAAATGCCTTATGGTTATAGGCAAAAAACCTTGCGTTTAGTACCAAAATGCGATGTGTTTTGCACCAAAACGCAGTGCAATTAGCACCAAAACGCAGCCTATTTAGCATCAAAACGCAGTGTATTTTGCACCAAAACGCAGGATGTTTCGATGCTAATGGTCTTGCAGCCCCTTTAAACTGTAATTTTATTCGTTGTTATGCAGGTTTGTTATGAATGTGCGCTAGTTTCTTTTTGCACTAAAACAAACTCGTGCGAGGATTGAATTTTTGCGGTCGAGTGGGCGGTTGGTGAGCAAAATGGGCAGTCTTTGTGTTAATTTCTTTGCTGAAAAACGGACAGATTGTAGTTAATGAGAACGTACTGCACACGACACATGCCGCCCTAAAACCAGCCTCACGCCATACGGCACGCACCACCCTACAACTGGCCTCACCCCCAACCCCTCTCCAAGGGGAGAGGGGAGTAGTATGCTTTTACAACGAATACTGTTAGGCACATACCCACAGCATTCGGCCTCACCTTCATTCCATGCCAAGAGGGAAGGGGGAGTAATACGCCTTGTTTTATTGCAATGCACATTGTGTTCGCAAGGCATACCACTCCCCTCTCCCTTTGGAGAGGGGTTGGGGGTGAGGCCGGTTGTAGGCTGTTTTTTATATTCTTTCTGCTTTTACCTCTCTCTTCCGAATATGCGGAGCAGGTAAAGGAAGAGGTTGATGAAGTCGAGATAAAGTGTTAGCGACCCCATCAACGCCATCTTTTGTGCGTTCTCATCCGCGTCTTCGGCTCGCATTAGCAACTGTTTAATCTTTTGCGAGTCGTAGGCAGTAAGGCCAACGAATACAAGAACGCCGATGTAACTCACGATAAGGTCGAACATACCGCTCTTAAAGAAGAGGAGGTTGACAATCGATGCAATGATAATTCCAACGAGGGCCATCAGCAGTATCTTGCCCAAACCCGACAAATCGGCCTTGGTGAAATAGCCAAACAAGGCCATTGTGCCGAAAGTTCCTGCGGTGATGAAGAACGTTTTGGTGATGACACTGGCAGAATAGGCAAGGAAAATCACCGAGAGCGTTGCCCCGTTGAGGGCCGAGTAAAGGATGAAAAGCAGCGTTGCCGTAGTGAGCGAGAGCCTGTTGATGAAGCGGCTGATGCCGAAAACCAATGCCAATTCGGCAATGATGAGCACCATGAACACGGCGCCACTTTCGAACATCTGGCTCATCAGCACCTCAGAATGGGCCACGCCATAGGCCGTAACGCCAGTGATGATTAAGGCAAGTGTCATCCATACGTACACTTTACGCATCAATGCAGGGAATGCAAGCGATAATGCACCCTCTTTTTCTCTTATTAGTCTGTCGAAATCTTGTTGTTCCATAACTTTGTTTTGTCTGTTAATTGATTTGAATAGACAAAGATAAGGCGTTTTCTTCAATAAACGCTTACGTGTTCAAAGAATTTAACAAATATGAGCCAGTTTCTCTTAAAGTGCGTGTTAAGCAAGTCGATAAAGCCTGCTATATGGCATACTTTGTACAGAAAACAAACAAATTGCTGGCATTAAGGCATAAAAAATATGGTTTTGCTTTATCATGTGATGCCTTTTTCGTATATTCGCAGGGTATAACAAAATGATAAACGGAGGAGATTTACTGAGGAATTAAGGAGAACCTACGGGGAGTTTAATGAGCTGGGAAGTTAATGAGTTATGCCAATGCCGTGCTGTTATCGGCCTTTCGTTAGCTCACAAACTCATAAACTTATGAACTCGCAAGCTCATGAACTTGTCGCCTCATAAACTCATGAAGACATGAACAAATCCATTATAACCAGAGGACGAGCCTTGAACAGCGTGTTGGCGTTGGGCGGTTTCGTACTTGTTTCGCTATTGGTCATCGTTTGGTTTCTGCCGCGCAACAACACGCCGCAGATGCGTTACGATGTGGGCAAGCCGTGGATGTATGGGTCGCTCATTGCCAAGTTCGACTTTCCTATTTATAAGAGCGACCAAGTGGTACAGCAAGAGCGCGACTCGCTGTTGGCACTTTTCCAGCCATACTATCATTACGACAGGAGTATGGAGAAACGACAGTTGGCAAAACTGCAAGCCGACTACCCCAAAGGAATACCAGGGATGCCCGTGGCGCAGATGCGAACACTCTACGACAGGCTGCACCGACTTTACCAAGCTGGCATCATTGGCACGCCCCAATATAACAGCATCGCCAAGGATTCGAGCAGCATGGTGCGCGTTATATTGGGCAAAAGCGTGCAAAGCATGCAGGTTGGCTGTATATATAGCACGATGAAAGCCTACGAACAACTGCTGAACGACGACGTATTGTCTGCTTATCGCTCGGCTTTGCAACAGGCAGATGTTGTTAGTTACCTGCATCCCAACATGACATACGACAAGGAACGCAGCACAACCGAACTGAACGACCTTCTGGCAACTGTGCCCTTGGCAAGCGGCATGGTGCTTTCGGGGCAGAAAATAATAGACCGGGGAGAGATTGTGAACGAATACACCTACCGAGTTCTGGCCTCAATGGAGAAAGAAGTGGCGCGACGCAACGTGTCGAAGGGCGAAATAAAGAACACCGTCATTGGCCAAATCATTTATGTGCTGCTGTTGTTGGGGCTCTTCACTTGTTTCTTGGTGATGTTCCGTCCGCAGTATTTAGAAAAAGCACGCTCGGTGGTGATGCTTTACGTGATGATAACCCTCTATCCCGTAATGGTGTCACTCTTTATGGAACACAGCTTGCTAAGCGTTTACATCATTCCGTTTGCCATCGGGCCGATGTTCATTCGCGTGTTCATGGATTCGCGAACAGCCTTCACCACCCATGTCGTAACCATGCTTATCTGTGCAGTGGCGGTGAAGTATCAATTCGAGTTTCTTCTGCTTCAACTCATCGGTGGGCTGGTGGCCATCTATTCTTTGAGCGACCTCTCGGGTAGGGCGCAGCTGTTTAAGTGCGCGCTATTCGTTACCATAGCCAACTTCGTGGTGTTCTTTACCCTTCAATTGATGCAGACTGGCGACATCGCCCACTTTGAAACAAGCATGTATAGCCACTTCGTGGCCAACGGTGTGCTGCTGTTGTTGGCCTATCCGCTGATGTATGTTATCGAACGTACCTTCGGTTTTACGTCTAGTGTCACCCTCTTCGAACTCTCCAACACCAACAAGGGCTTGCTCCGCAAGATGAGCGAAGTGGCTCCTGGCACGTTCCAGCATTCTATCACCGTGGCCAACCTCGCTGCCGAGATTGCCAACCGCATTGGGGCTGATAGCTTGTTGGTGCGTACCGGTGGACTTTATCACGACATCGGGAAGATGAAAGCCCCTGTTTTCTTCACCGAAAACCAAGTGGGCGTGAACCCGCACAAGGGTCTGCCCTATAAAGAAAGCGCACGCATCATCATCAGTCACGTAACCGAAGGGGTGAAAATGGCCGAGAAAGCTAACCTGCCCACCTTTATTCGCGAGTTTATCCTCACCCATCACGGGACGGGAATGGCAAAGTACTTCTATATTAACTATAAGAACGAGCATCCCGATGAAGAGGTAGACGTTCGCGATTTCTCTTACCCCGGGCCAGACCCCTTTACGCGCGAACAGGCGATATTGATGATGGCCGACACTGTTGAGGCCGCCTCGCGCTCGCTGCCCGAGTACACCGAAGAAAGCATTAAGGGGCTGATAGATCGTTTGGTGGACAACCAACTAGAAGAAGGACACTTTAAGGAGTGCCCCATAACATTCCGCGATATAGCCTTGGCAAAGGCTGTTATGCTGGAAAGATTAAAGAGTATTTACCATACGCGCATATCTTATCCAGAGCTTAAGCAGGGATGACTACGGACATTTAGTAGACCCATTATAGCCCGCATCAGCAGTGACAGAAGCGTACGCAATGTTACCCGCGTTATTCAGGATAGGAAGGCTAATGCCAACGTAGCCGATAACAGAAGCGTATATGTATAACTGCACAAATCGCTGATAACGTGCAACAAACAAGACTTTTAGTAATATTTTTCGTAATAATAACATTAAGATTGGTTAAAAATTAGTAGTTGATGGTGATAATTCGACCAAATTTACTAACTTTGTAACCAACAATATTAACAACTGTTTAATATGCGCTCATTCAAAAAGGCCAGTTCGGCCGCTGTTTTGGCAATGTGTTGCCAATCGTTGTTCGCTGGCGGATTGCTTACGAACACCAATCAAAACATTGCCTTTAACCGAAACTTCGCACGCGATGGCGTGATTGCCATCGACGGAGTTTACAGCAACCCTGCTGGTGTTGCCTTCCTAGAAAAGGGGTGGCACCTGTCTTTCAACTTTCAAAATGCCTATCAGACCCGTACCATTCAAAGTGGAATGTCGGTTGAGGCAGCCAAGCTTACCCCTTTCTATCATCCCCTTTCATTGAACGCGGGCGATGCCGAAGGCACAAAGAAGTATGTTGGAAAAGCTTCTGTGCCCATTTTGCCTTCATTTCAAGGCGCATACGTCGGCGATAAATGGAGTTTCCAGTTAGGCATTGGCCTTATTGGTGGTGGCGGAAAAGCCACATTCGATGATGGGTTGGGTTCGTTTGAGCGACAAGTGGCCCTCATACCCGCAGCGTTGGCGCAAGCCGGGCTTGTATCTCCCACGCCAGGCTATTCGCTTGCAAGCAACATCAAAGGCCAACAATACATCTTTGGCGTACAAATGGGCGCCACATACAAGTTTAACGACCAGCTTTCGGCATACGCAGGCATGCGCGTAAACTATGTATATAATAAGTATACGGGAAGTATAACCAACATAACGGCCAACATTGCCGGCGTAAACGAAAACCTATACGCCTACTTCGGCAACAAAGCCAACCAGCTTAACGCACAAGCTGCCGCGCTGAAAGCGCAAGCCGAGGCCACGGCCGATGCCACTTTGAAGGCCAAACTGCTTGCAGGAGCAGCCCAAGCAGAAGGCGGAGCGAAAGTGATGACCGAGAAACAAGGCCAAGTAAAGGACAAACACTTGGAATGCACCCAAAAAGGGTGGGGCGTAACGCCGATTATCGGACTGGACTTTAAGACGGGACGATGGAACTTCGGTACGCGTTTGGAGCTAAATACGCACCTCAACATCGAGAACGACACGAAGGTAGACGACACAGGGCTGTTCCAACACGGCGTAAATACACCCAGCGACTTGCCCGGACTGTGGACCATCGGTACGCAATACACCATCCTTCCCAACCTGCGCGCAATGGCATCGTACCATCTCTACTTCGACAAGAGTGCGAAAATGGCCAACGATAAGCAGAAACTTCTGGGCGGAAACACCCAAGAATTCTTAGCTGGAATGGAGTGGGACATAACGCCCGACATCACGGTTAGCGCAGGCGGACAACGTACGCAATACAACTTGGGCGACGGCGCATACCTCTCGGACATGAGTTTCGTTACCAGCAGCTACTCTATCGGTTTTGGTGCGCAAGTGCGATTGGCCAAGAACATGAAGCTCAACGTGGCCTATTTCTGGACCAACTACGAGAACTTCGACAAGACATACAAGCAAACGGTGGTTGCAAATGCCAACCCATTGGCCACCGTAACGCTCGACAATACAGATCGATTCAGCCGTACCAACAAGGTGTTGGGTGTAGGGCTTGACATCGTGTTCTAGAAGAAATACTTTATCTAACTCTCTAATTCTCTGCCCATATCTTCATCCGCGAGGACAAAACGGTATGGGCCTTTTTTATGTTCGTACGTCAACGGCGACTTTAACGTCAAGTTGTGGCAGCGCATTGGCTAGCACTTTGGCCCACTTTTCGATGTTGGATAGGATGTCTCCTCGTTGGGGTAAGTCCTATTCGCCTTAGTTTTACCCCTTATTTATTTTTGCCTTAACTCCCTTTTTCCTAAGTGCCCGCCTTCACTTTTTGGTGTTTCCATAAACTGCGAGGCACTTGTTGTCTTTCTGATGCCAACACAAGAAATATACTCCTATCATATACGAAGTGCAGGACTAACCAACCCTCTGGCTTGTAAACTCACCAAAACCCAACAACTCCCAAGTACATCAACTCATCAACTCAGAATACTTACCAACTCATCAACGCAGAAAATTTACCAACTCATCATCTCACCAACTCATCATCTCACTAACTCACAAACTCATCAACTCACAAACTCATCAACTCGCAAACTCATCATCTCGCAAACTCATCATCTCACAAACTCACAAACTTACAAACTCATCAACTCACAAACTCATCAACTCACAAACTCATTAACTCACAAAACTCAAATTGTTGATTTTATTTTACAACGCCGCTCTAATTTTCGCTCCGTTCTAGCGAAAAGATTGGTCATAAAGTAGACGATTTACTACTATTTCTAACCTTTCGCACCTCTTGTTTTGTTTGTTTTTAGGCTCCGAACCTGCGTTTTGCACCATTTTACCTTTCTAGATTGGTTGCCAACTCGTAATTTTTCAACTCCAATTATGTCCTTTTAGCCCCTAAAACCCCACTTTTTAGCAGCCATTTTGCCCTTTTCAGCCATGTGTTTCATGGTTCTAAAAGGTTTTATTTATACCATTGCGGTGGATATATATGCTTTTCGTCTTACATTTAGCAGCATTTAGCACTGCGTTTTGCACCATTTTACCTTGCATTTAGCACCAAAACGCCTTGCATTTAGCACCAAAACGCACTGCGTTTAGCACCAAAATGCACTGCGATTAGCACCATATTGCACTACATTTAGCTGCAAACAGCCCCATAACTGGTGCAAACGACGGCTTTATTAAATAAAAATTCATTTTGCCACATTCACAAACCCACCCCATTTTGCATCAAGACAAACCTTCGCGAGAATCGATTTTTTGCGGCAAGGTGGGCAGTTGGTGGATAGAAAGGCCACTTTTGGTGTTAAAGTTCTTGCTGAAAAGATTACAAAAGTTGACGGGTTGACAAGTGAACGAGTTAATCGTTCGTCTTATCGTGTTTTGGCATAAATACGCCCATTCTGACATAAGAACATAAGAAACATAAAGAAGTAGTCTTGACTTTTTCCTCATTATGTGCCACTGCAAAGATGTTTTCAACCTGTTGAGCATGCACTGAAAGGCCTTCAACAGGTTACTCTTTGAGGTATAACCACGTTTTGCAACAGACAAATGCGGAAGATTTTCAGCTTACATCAAATCTTTGTCCAGTACTTCGTACATGATGAGGAGTCTTAATTTTGCATCACGCATTCACAATCGCCGATAATGTATAACGACAATCATGCCTAATGCGATTAACCATCGCGGCTTTTCGTTCTTATCGATCCTTGTAACTAATTATTTGATGCTAACTAGAATAAATCGCTTTATTGCACCAACAACAAACACAGATTTTATTCACCTCACTTCGGCTTAGCCTGGCGAGGAAAGGGCATTATGCGTTACCGAGCACAGGATGACCCCAAGTGCTACAATCTAAAAGCAAACAACACTAATTATAAACAAAAATGAAGAGAGAACAACAAAACAAGTTACCTTACACATCGCCACAGTGCGATACGGTTAAAATCGAGAACATCGACTTCCTATGTGTCTCAACGAGCCCCGACAAAGGCGACAGCACGACCCCTTCTGGCTACCAGAACAAAGGCGAACACAACGTAGGTAGCATTACGTTTGGTAACAGCCCTGCTCCCGCAAAGCAAGGAATGCTTTTTGAAGAAGACACGGAATTTTAATAATAGAAGTACACCAATGAAAAAGAATACCCTATACGGCATGGCATATGCCATAGCACTCACCGCTTTTACAGCATGTAGCAACGCCCCCATTTTAGAAAACGATGGTAGCGACAGTAACACGGGCAAGCAAAGTTCTGCGCAAAAAGTAGCTTTCAGTGTTGAGTTTAAAGATTACAACACCAACGAACAAGAGGTGACGCCGTTTTCGTTTACCCATGAAGCAGTGCAACACGACACCGTAAATCTAGGAAACGGATTGCAGGCAATAGCCACCCTTACGCTTAACAACGACGCACCAACGGCCAAAACCAGCACTCGCGTTCTGCCTAACGATACCTATACGATGGAGGCATACGAAGGCTACACACACGAATTTATGGGGAAGATTAGTGGAAAGATTGAGAATGGCAAGTTTATTTCAGATGATGGAAGAGACGAAATACCACTCGACCCAGGCTATTATCATTTCTTGCTGTACAACAGTAAGGTGCGTTTCGAGGACGATTCGCTCAGAATTGGCCGCGCCAATTCCGACGACGCATACATTGGATATGTGGAAGAGATTGTGCGCAGTAAGCCACAGCACCAGAAAATTCTCTTCCCGCTGAAACGTAAAGGGGTTAGGCTGAGGATGAAAATAACGGGTTCGGCTGCCTTTGGCGTTTCAACAGCTACGTTAAAGAACGCTGATGCTCAGGGCTTGCCTGCCTCTTTGAAGTACGATTTGACGGGCAACAAGTGGTCTACTGCCACTAAGAGTGCCTTCGCACAAAACATAACGTTCCCCGCGAGCAAGCCCGGCAAACATGCAAACACGCATTTCGCCTTGTCTAACGAGTACACTTACTTGCTCAACACCACCACCGCCGACGACTTGATGATTACGTTTAACAGCGGAACAATCTATGGTTACAATATGGCTGGTAAGGGATTGAAGTTTAAGAAGTTGGTGTTTGCTACCAACGGCAGCTACATTCTCAACATAGACTTGGTGAAAAAATAAGGCTACTAATGGGTTGGGCGAATGCAACAACCATTTACTAAGGTAATAGTAAGCCGAAAGCTTATTGCCAAACGATATGAAGGCGAGACTTGTCCGATGGGCAAGTCTCGTTTTTGGTAAAAGGGTAGGGCGGAATGTTAAATACTGCACATGGCGGCATTAAACGTGCGGTAAATTTGTTAAAATGTTGAAAACCCCTTTAAAGTGGAACATGAAATGACGGAAATAGAGCCTTTTTACATATTTTTGCAAGGCATTTTAACAACTTGAATAAAGACAATGGAAGAATCAATAAGAACAATCGGGCAACGCCTGAAAGGCCTGCGCGAAGTGCTGAACATACCCGCAGAGGAGATTGCCGAACTGTGCGGCATATCCTTAGAGCATTATTTGAAGATGGAAGACGGCACGGCCGACCCTTCGGTTTATCGCTTGGCGAAAATCTCGAAACGCTATGGCATCGACCTCGACGTGCTGCTTTTCGGCGAAGAACCTCGCATGAGTGCCTATTACCTTACGCGTAAAGGCAACGGATTGAGCGTGGAACGCGACAACGACTATCAGTATCAAAGTCTTGCCAGCGGCTTTCGCGGACGTAAGATGGATCCTTTCCTTGCGCAGGTAGACCCACTTCCCGAGGGTAAGACCTATCGCAAGAACACCCACAACGGCCAGGAGTTCGACTATATCCTTGAAGGCGCGATGGAATTGACCCTTGGTGAGAAGGTAATGGTGCTGAAAGAGGGCGACAGCGTTTACTTCGACGCCACTAAGCCGCATCGCATGCAAGCCCTTGGGGGTAAGCCTGTGAAGTTTTTATGTATTATAATGTAGGAGAAAAACACCAATGGTAGAAAGATTTTTAAAGCAGACAACTTTCGTTTCGACAGAAGATTACAACAAGAACTTACAGTTCATCATTCCGGATAACTTTAACTTTGCTTACGATGTGATGGATGCTTGGGCCGCCGAAGCGCCCGAAAAAACCGCCCTGATATGGGTCAGCGACGAAGGCGGAGAACGCATTTTCAGCTTTGCCGAGCTGAAAGAGGAGAGCGACCGTGCGGCATCCTACTTCCAAGAGCTGGGCATTGGCCGTGGCGATATGGTGATGCTCATCCTTAAACGTAAGTACGAGTGGTGGATTGCCATGCTGGCCTTGTGCAAAATTGGTGCTGTGGCCATTCCCGCCACCCACATGCTCACCACGCACGACATTGTTTATCGCAACAATAGCGCCAGTGTTAAGGCCATTGTTTGTGTGGGCGAAGATTATGTTCTTACGCAGATAAAGGGCGCAATGCCCGATAGTCCCACGGTGCAGACCCTCATCAGTATCGGGCCTGATGTGCCAGAGGGGTTCCATAGCTGGCAAACGGGCGTAGAAAAGGCTGCTCCCTTTGTGCGCCCCAGTAAGGTTAACGACAACGACGACACCATGTTGATGTACTTCACCAGTGGCACGAGCGGCGAACCCAAGATGGTTGCCCACGATTTTCTTTATCCCTTGGGCCACATTCCCACGGGTGTGTTCTGGCATAACCTGGGTCCGGAGAGCATACACCTCACTGTTGCCGACACGGGTTGGGGCAAAGCCGTTTGGGGAAAGCTATATGGACAGTGGATTGCAGGCGCAGTCGTGTTCGTGTTCGACCACGAGAAGTTTGCTGCCGACAAGATATTGCGCATGATAGAGAAGTATCGCATCACCTCGTTTTGCGCGCCGCCCACGGTTTACCGTTTCCTCATACACGAGGATTTCAACGATTACGACCTCAGTTCGCTTACCTATTGCACCACGGCAGGCGAGGCATTGAATGCCGCCGTTTACCGCAAGTTCTACGAACGCACGGGGGTTAAGCTGATGGAAGGCTTCGGACAAACCGAAACTTGCATGACGTTGGGCACGATGCCCTGGATGGAACCCAAGCCGGGTTCGATGGGTAAGCCCAATGCACAATACGACATCGACCTGATTCGCCCAGATGGCACGTCGTGCGAAGACGGAGAGAAGGGGCAGATTGTGGTTCGCATTGGCAACAAACGCCCATTGGGTCTGTTCAAGGAGTATTATCGCGACCCCGAATTAACCAAGCAAGCCAACCACGACGGCGTGTATTACACGGGCGACATAGCATGGCGCGACGAAGACGGATATTATTGGTTTGTGGGCAGAGCCGATGATGTGATAAAGAGTAGTGGCTATCGCATCGGTCCGTTTGAAGTGGAAAGTGCGCTGATGACGCACCCCGCCGTGGTTGAATGTGCCATTACGGGTGTGCCCGACGAAATTCGCGGCATGGTGGTTAAGGCCACGGTGGTGTTGCACTCCAAGTGGAAGAGCCGTGCAGGCGATGAGTTGAAAAAGGAGCTGCAAGAGCACGTTAAGCACGAAACGGCACCTTATAAGTATCCGCGCATCGTGGAATTTGTTGACGAACTGCCCAAAACCATCAGCGGAAAGATTAGGCGCGTAGAGATTAGGCAGAAAGATAACGCCAAGTAAAGTTTGGCGGTTGACTGCCAAATGCAAATGGTGTGGCCGCTGCATAAAGGGCTATTGCGCCTAAGCGGCATTGCCGCAACCCTATGGATGCGCACTTTGCGGCACGCACACACATTATAATATATAAGGAGAACGCGAGCTGGGAGATGATACCCAACTCGCGTTCTCCTTATTATATGCTTGCCGCAATGGGGCGCATGTTGCAAATGTGCAGGGCTAAAAGTCGCCACCTTAATGCCATGTCGTTGTTGTTTGCGTTGCAAACATGGCTTGGGCAAACGTTGTTAGTTGCCAGATAAACCTAAGGTGAAGAGGGCAAAAGGCTTACAGCTTGCTGCGATCGAGTATGGTAATGCGTTTGCCTTCCACGCGTATTGCCCCCGCTTCGGCCAGTTCGGACATGGTTCTGAGCAACGAAAACTTTTGTATGCCGAAGCTTTCGGCAATCTCTTGTCGCGACTTGTCGAGCTGCACTATGTTGGAACCCTGCTTGCCCGAAGCCTCTTTGAGGAAATAACCTATCTTTTCGCGCACGGTGAAAAGGCTTAGCACGCGCAATCTCTTGGTAAGGAACACGTCGATGTTAGACAAAATGGTTATAAAGTTGCGTCGCAGTATGGGGTCTATGTCGATTAGTTCCACGAAGTCGGCTTTTTCCATACGCAGCACGGTGGTTTCTGTTTCCGTTTCTACGCTTACGGGCATCAGGTTGTCTTTCGAAAAGATGAGGGCGGGCGCAATGAGGTTGCCTGCCACAAGGCGAATCACTTCTACCGACTTGCCCGAAAGGCTAACCATCCTTGCAACCATCTCGCCTTGCACCATGATGTCGACATGGCGGTAGGGCATTCCGGCAAGAATGTAGATGTCTTTCTTGTCGAATGTAACAATTTTATGCTTGGTACTTGCCACGATTTGTTCGAGGCCTTGCTCGCTTATGCCATTGAACAAAGGGCAATGAGTCAGCGCATTTAATAATTTCTTCTCCATCGGTTACAAAATTAACCATTATTTTTGTAACGGCAATGCTATTCGGTAACAAATGTTATCCGGTTAAAGCTTGGTATGGATTTTGTATATAGGGTGGTAAGGAGTAAAGTCTAGGTTATCTAGTTAATCTAGAAGGCCTAAGAAACCTAGAACACTAGGATACCTAGTAAACCTAACGTTCCTAGTAAACTGGAAACTTAGCAATACACCAACTCATAAACTCAATAACTCATAAACTTTCCAACAAATAAACTCATACAGATATGGATAAGAAAATAGAAAAAGGCACGGTGATTGTTGCCAACGAAGTGATTAATTATGCCGATGGGGGCATTGTAAGTAAGGAATTTGTGCATGCCAATGCCGGCAGCCTAACGCTCTTTGCGTTCGATGAAGGACAAGGGTTGAGCGAACATTCCGCACCTTTCGATGCAACCGTGCAGGTGTTGGACGGCGAAGCAGAGATAAAAATCGATGGTGTGCCGCACGTTGTTAAGGCAGGCGAAATGATCATCATGCCCGCTAACCATCCTCACGCCTTGTTCGCCCACAAGCGTTTCAAGATGTTGCTTACGATGATTAGGGGATAATAGGTTGGGGTGAGCTTTCATAACAACTCTCACCCCAGAACCTTTTTCCAAGAAACAACCTTGCCCCGCCCCCTCTTCAAAGGGCGCGAGAGAAGTAATGTGCTTAGTTTCAGCCGCATTTGCTTTGTTGCTGCATGCCATTTCGCTGCTCTCGCCCTTTGTCAAGGGAGTGGGGCAATGTTCTTTTAACTCCCTTTAACCTTTACTTCGTGCAAGTATTCTTTAATCCCATGTTTATAGGGGTGTAATCAACAATATAATTAACTTTAAAAATAAGGACAATGTACACAAAATCTTTACTGACAACTATGGCCACAAGTGCCCTTTGTGCAACAATGCTGTTATTTACCGCTTGCGACAAAGACAACGACTCGAACAAACCCATGTTGAACAAGCTTACTTTCGACAAAACGAAGGTTGAAGTAACAGAAGGCATGGAGACAGAGCTGAAAGTGAAAAACGGAACAGCGCCCTTTAAGGCGATGCTATCGGGAGAAAAGGATAAGCAAATTGCCGATGTAACTGTGAACGACCGCGTAATAACCATCAAAGGTAAGATGGCTGGCACGGCTACACTGGCCGTTACCGACAAGAAAGGCGATAGGGGCGTGATTAGTGTTGTTGTGAACAAGCCCGTTGGAACATTAAAGCTAGACAAAACTTCGCTCACAATGGAAGTGGGAAAGACCGAAGTGGTGAAGGCGCAAGACGGGGATGGAAAATATACTGCTGTTGCCAAAGACCCGAAAACGGTTGAAGTGACGGTAAACCGCTATGAAATATCTGTTAAAGCACTAAAAAGTGGCAAGACAGATGTTGAGGTAAAAGACGGAAAGAATAATTTGGGTATCATATCAATAACTGTTAAGTAAACAATTCATTTCATCTATTCTGACTTCTGTATTTGGAAGGATCAACCCCCGATTTGTGAAAATCGGGGGTTGATTGGTTTAGTGTGGGTTGGTTTTTCGTATGCACCCTAACCGCCCCATGTCGCTTTCTGTGGCCCCAATCAAGGTGTTGTGGGGCAAACATAAGGAATTGTAATGCCCCTTAAACAGCGAGATTGGCTTGCAGCAAACTGCATCGTACCGCATTACTATCAGCATTGTACCGCGCTACAAGGCCTTTGTACTCACGCTACAAGGCTCTTGTACTCGCACTACAAGGCTCTTGTACTAGCCCTACAAGCCACATTGTAGCCCCTTGCGGCCGACATGATGCAGGCTAATCGCAGGAAAGGGCTTGCTGCCAGACAAACTGCGAAGGCGTTTTTGCCCACTATAAGCAGTCCTAGGCATGGCAGATAACCCGCCGTTTCCCCTTCGGCAGCACCTTTACCAATGTGGCTATGTCGCTGCTGCATTCAGTCTAACGTTTCCATAAAACGGCTACGTTAGGTCGTGCAACCCGCATGGTAGCGTGGCAAGTTGTAAGCAAAGGGGGTCAAAGCGTGTCAACTAGTAAAAACAGGGCGGTGTTATGCGCTGCCCCAACCGATTGAACAAACACTAATAAAATGTTAAATCTTAGGGGTTGGGTACAGAATAGCCCGTGAAAAGTTTCGTTGTTCTGTCAATTTTGTTGTACTTTTGCCTTCGGACATGAAAAGGGGCGAACTGCATATAAAATCTACCTCGCCACCTATCGCGTTTACATCGCATCACAAACATGTCTCTAACCCTAATGGCGAAAGCCACATTGACACAAGCCTAAGTCACCTAAATTGCTACATTACCAGAGATGATATACATTGAACTGCCTTTCAACCAAATACGACAAATCACGTTTTATCTGGCCATGGAGGAATTTGTGGCCCGAAAACTCGACCTCGACGAATGTTTCTTTATGTGGCAGGTGGAACCCACCGTGTTGTTCGGAAGAAACCAACTCATAGAAAACGAGGTGAACCTTGACTATTGTCGGGAACACAACATTAAGGCTTTCCGCCGCAAAAGCGGAGGCGGATGCGTGTATGCCGACATGAGCAACGTGATGTTCTCGTACATTACGAAAGACGAAAACGTAAGTCTCACCTTCAACCGTTACCTCAACATGGTGACGAACACGTTGCAAAAGCTGGGCGTGGAGGCCGAGGCAAGTGGCCGAAACGACATTCTGATACACGGCAAGAAGGTCTCGGGCACGGCGTTTTACCACGTTCCGGGGCGCAGTATCGTGCATGGCACCATGCTATACGATACCAACATGCAGCACATGGTGGGTAGCATAACGCCCACCGACGCCAAATTGGTGAGCAAGGGCGTACAAAGCGTAAGGCAACACATCGCCTTGCTGAAAGACCATACCAACATTTCGCTGCC
>ERZ772827.597-NODE-597-length-19705-cov-11.511807_pt1 | contig 19705 bp, 31 predicted proteins | sample MGYA00580850_ERZ772827 | MGnify/ENA primary metagenome ERZ772827 (study PRJEB29015, sample SAMEA2737950) | human oral metagenome | biome: human oral; feature: human-associated habitat; material: dental | place: China | collected 2145 ...
GGCTATAAAGCCTTTTAACATAAGGGAGTGTCTCATATGTTTGACAAACCTACAATATTTATTTAAAGTTTAACATGTGTTATATTGACAAAATCTTAATTAAAATATATACTAACATATGTATGAATATCTAAGGAAGGGATATTAATTTAAAGAAAGGAGCTATAAAATGGCAGTACCAAAAAGAAATCATTCAAATAAAAGAACAGCACAAAGAAGAGCACACTGGAAAATAGAAGCAAAAGGTTTAAAAACATGTCCTAACTGTGGAACAAAAATTTTACCACACAGAGCATGTGCAGCTTGTGGATACTATAAAGGTAAACAAGTATTAGAAGTAAAAGAAGCAAATTAATTTTAAAATAGCTAGGTGTTTTCATCTAGCTATTCATAATATGGGGATGTAACTGGATATCGACAGGCACTAGGGAAGTATAGTGTAAGCCATAAAGTGAAAGTACACTTAAAAACTAAAATTAAAATTAAACGCAAACGAAGAATACGCATACGCAGCATAAGATCTGTGTACATCTTACCTACTGTTTTGTCTACACTGTGTAGGAATAAGGTGTCATTTAAGTAGACAAATACTATATTGATACATATAGGTATAGTATTTAAATATATGTAATACCTATAATATTTGGATTATTTTTGATTATAGGTAGATATTTTAAAGATAATCTATTTATGGTAGAAAGCATTATACACTATGTCTGGAACGGAGTTCGACTCTCCGCATCTCCACCATTTAAACTCAATTCTATATTGTAATATAGGATTGAGTTTTTTATATTTAATTTGTAATTTAAGATTATTAAGTATAATATTATTTATAATGGAGGAATTATATGGAAAAGAAGCAGAATATTAAACTAATTGGACATGCTTTAGTTAAAATAGGAGATAAGTACTTATTAATAAGAAGAACAAAAGTTAAAAGAGGAAAATCTAATTCGTTACCGGAATATTGGGATATACCAGGAGGAATGGTAGAAGAGGGGGAAATGCCAAAAGATGCTGTTATTAGAGAAACAAAAGAAGAAGTAAATTTAGATATTACTATTAGTCATATATTACATGAAGATAGTAATTATGATAAAGAAAAAGGAACGGTTTTTACAAGAATAGTATATCAAGCAGAATTATTAGATGGGCAAGATGAAAGTAATATTATACTTCAAGAAGATGAACATTCTGAGTATATGCTTGTAAATGATATTAGTAATATAGATAAAATAGTTGAATATTTATATGATACAATTGAACATGCTAATATATATGATTTAGGATCTAAAATAATAAAAAAAGCCAAGAAAGATAAAATTTAAGAGTAAATTCATCCATATATATTTTTTATTATTTTTATATTACAATAATGTATATTAATTGAAAAGATCAAGCGATATATAATATTATTAGTAATATAGATATGTTATATTTATTTATAATAAACAAAAGATAAATAAAAAGAATAAAATTTATTAATGGAGGAAAATTAAAATGGCTATAAATCCTATAGAAAGAAGAACAAGAAATTCACTAATAACAGGATTGTTAATAGGTGGAGTAATTGCAATAATAGTAGGTGGTATATCATTTACACAAATACAAAAATTAAATGGAGAGATAAAAAAAGAAAAAGGAAAGATAAAACAAGTATATGTTGCAGCAAGGGATATAAAAGCAAATAATGAAGTAAAACCAGAAGATCTTATAAGAGAAGGAGTTGTTACATCTGTATCAAACGATAAAATTGTAACACCAGAAAGTTTAAGTGCAACATCACGGAAGTGTGGCATCATTATTTGAAGATAAAGGAAATGATAAAATTGTAGCAAATGGATCAAAAAAAGAATTTGCATCAACAATAACACCAGGTGGATCAGATAATAATTCAGGATCTTCAAACACATCAAGTGGAAATACAAATAATAACAGTTCTGATACAAAATCAGAAAAAACTATAGTAGCAACAATAGATATACCAAAAGGTACAATTGTAACAGAAAAAATGCTTACAAATAAACAAGAAGCAGTAACAGATACTAATAATATAACATCAACATATAGACTTGTTGAATATACAATGATAATGTTACCAACAGAACTTGAAAAAGGTGATACAATAGATATAAGAATGTCATATCCAAATGGACAAGACTTTATAGTAGCATCTAAAAAAGTTGTAGAAAAAACAGATTCAATATCAATTTGGATGAAATTAAGAGAAGATGAAATATTAAAAATGAACTCAGCAGTTGTAGAATCATATTCTGTAGAAGGTGCAAAACTTTATGCGGTAAATTATACACAACCAGGAATACAAGCACCAGCAAATCCAAACTATCCTGTAAGTGCAAGAGTGTATGAATTATTAATGTCAGATCCAAATATAGCAACAGCAATACAAAATGAATATAGAAACAAGATAAATACATATACAGCAACAAGAGGATCTATTAATGAACTAATGAAAGCTACAGATGATGAATTAAAATCAAGAATAAGTTCAGGAGTTCAAAAAGAAATAAAAGAAAGAGCAGAAAAAAGACAAGCATTTATAGAAGGTGCAAAAAAATAATTAATAAATATAACATTTAAGTAAAACAAGGGGGCAATTTTGAAAAAGATATGTTTTGTAGGCCGGAATGGATAAACTGGATATAATAAAATATGTAGCAACAATAATAAGAGGAGCAACAATGGAACAAAAAAGTTGCCTTATTGTAGACTTTACTGAAGTTCAAAAATCAAGGTATATAATACCATCAATTGAATTTTCAAAACCAGTAAAAGGACAAAGATATATAACAACAGAGTCTAAAGTAGATATAGCAGTTCGGATATAATAACTATCAAGAACTTTTAGAAGATGAAGTATTAGGTGGTGCTTCAGATTCATCAAAAAAATATGATTTTGTATTTTTTGATATTGATAATAATGAAGCGATGGAGTCAATTCCATTAGATGTAGAAGATAAGGTGTTTCTAACAACTACACTCGATATTTATAGTTTAGAAAAGGCAGTAGAAGCATTTAGTAGTTATAATTTTAATAATGAAGTTCATAGAATTATATTTGGAAAAAAAATAACATCACAAAGTATGAACTATATAGCATATTTAACAAAGGACTTAAACATAAAATATGAAGATCATGTAATACTATTTCCATATGATAATCGGAGATATTACAGTAATACATGAAAATCAAAGAGGACATAGACTTAATTTAAGACCATTTTCAAATCAGTTTAAAGTAGCACTATCAAGCTTAATAGAAATGGTTGATAATTCAATAGTAAGAGAAGTGTCAAAATATATGAAAATTTTAGAAAAAAATTAATAGGAGGAGAAATGGCTATAGTAACTTTTTGGAGTGAAGATGAAAAGGTAACAAGCCAAACAACATCACTTATTGCATCAGCGGTACAAATGGGTATAGAAAGAAATTTAAAAATACTTATAGTAGATGCATCTTTTAAAGGGGAGATGATGAAAAAGGCTTTTATGCAAGATGAATCAAATACAGATCTTATAAAAAAAATAAATATGGGAAAAGTTGATATATCTGCAGGAATCGAAGGACTTTTAGCAGCAGTTTCAAGTAATAAGATATCACCAGAAACAGTGAAGAGTTATTCAACACCAATATTAGTAGGAAGAGTTGATATAATATATGGACTTAAAACTATTGATAAAAAAATGTTTGAAAATGCATTAATGCCAATGCTTGAAATGGTAAAAATAGCAGATATGTATTATGATCTAATATTTATAGACTTGCAAAAAGGATTGAGAAATTCACCTGCTATTAATGAAATATTAAAGGCATCAGAACTTGTAATATATACAATGGAACAAAAATTAGAACAAATAAACAGATTTATAGAACTTTGGGGGAAAGATGAAGCACTTCTTAATAAAAATAGGGTAATACCACTTCTTACGAGAGAAGACTCATTTTCTAAATATAATTGTGATAACATAGCAAGAAAGATAGGAATGAAACCAGGAATGCCATCTATTGTATATAATACACTTCTTATGGAAGCAATGCAGGAAGGTAAACTTGTAAACTTACTTATAACATTAAATGATGATAATTCAACATATAGGAACAATTATTTGATAAAAACTTTAGAAGATTTAAATCTTTTAATAATTGACAGAATACAACAATTAAAATATGAGAAAAAATAATACAAAATGAATAAAAAGAGGTAAAAATGGAAGCATATATAAATATTGCATTAATTTTTATAGTAATTGTAGCATTTTCAGTTTTCGTAGCAAATAAGGTTAAGAAAAATAGGGAATCAATGGAAGAAAAAGACATAAATGTTGATGATAAAACATATACCCTAGATATGATGATACAATTTATAAAGAAAAGATTAGATGAAATCACAAAAATAAACCTTTATGATATAGGTTTATCAGAAGAAGAATTAGAAAGAAGAAAGCAAAAGAAATATGAGCTAAAAAAAGCTTTAAAAGGATGTACATATGGAGATGTTAATGACAAAAAATATGTTAAAGAACTTATATTTGACTTACTTTTTAAAGAATATGGGGTAAATGAAGTAAATATATCAAAAGCAATACCTTTTGATATACCATCACTTTTAACAGCACAAGATAAGTTTGATATACTTATAAATGAGTATAAAAAAAGCTTTGGATATGAAGCATTAAATGAACTTATAAAAAAATATGATTTAGCTGAACTTAAATATGTTGATGGAAGTAGTAAACCATCATATGTTATAACAGATCAAGACATTCATAATATATATGAAACAGAAAATTTAAATGTATCTTTTGAAGATAAGATGAATGTAGTAGTACAAAGAATATACCAAAAATACAAAGGATATAGCTCAATAGATGAAGTACGTGATATGAATATTGATGGTGTATCACGGAGGAGTATCAGGACTTCCAGAAAGTTTCTTAAGCCAAGTTGCACAAACAGACCGGAGATTATTTAAAACAAGCAATGGAACATAAAGTACCACGTGCATGTGATAGTATTTGGATATTCTTCAAAGGGGTTTCTGTACGTTTAGCATTTTTATCTTTTGGAACAGAAAGTGAATTAAAACGTGTATGTCAAAATATATATAAATATAATAACCCAGGACAGTTATCAGATACAAATGGGTATAAGATTAATGAAATGAAAGATGGATCACGTGTTGTTGTTGTTAGACCAACATTCTCAGAAACATGGGCATTTTTCGTAAGAAAGTTTGACGTACAAAAAGCTACACTAGAACAAATAGTTAGATATGAAGGAAAAGAAAATGCAATCGCACTTATAAGATTCCTTGTTAAAGGTGCAAGAATTATATCACTTACAGGGGAACAAGGTACTCGGAAAAACAACAATGCTTATGGCAATGATTGAAAGTATTTACGAAACAATGAACCTTCGTATACAAGAAACAGCATTCGAGCTTCACTTAAGAAAGATATATCCAACAAGAAATATACTTTCTTTTAGAGAAACAGATACAATATCAGGACAAGAAGGGCTAGACGTTCAAAAGAAAACTGACGGTTCTGTTAACATAGTACGGCGAAGTTGCGACAGACCCTGTTGCAGCATGGATGATCCAAGCAGCACAGGTTGCGTCTAAGTTTACACTATTTACACACCATGCTAAGACATTTCCAAACTTAGTAATGGCACTTAGAAACTCACTACTTAAAACAGGTATGTTTAACAACGAAAAGACAGCAGAAGAACAGGTTGTAGGGGTTTTAAACTTTGATATACATATTGTTAAAGACTTTAGAGGTAGAAGATATATTGAAAGAATAACAGAATGTATACCAGTAGAAGACAAAAACGATTATACATTTGATCATAGAAAACAAAAAACACTAGAAGGAAAGCTAGATAAATTTATGGATAATGCAACAATATTCTTTACAAAAACAACAAATAGAGAATTGTATAAACATAGAAATATTCTAGAATTCCAAAATGATAAATATGTTTTAGTAAATCCAATTTCTCCAGAAAATATAAGAGAAATGAGAAATAATATGGATACATCAGATATATCAACATTTGATAAATTCTTATATGATAATTGGAAGATAGAAATTCCAAAATCAGCAGAATTTGAAGATGAAATAGCATAAATATAATATAAAATATTAATAGACTAAAGTTTAAAATAGCTAATAGTTAATTTTAAAATATTAGTAATATTAAATCATAATTAGTTAAAATAGAATAATAAAATAAATTTTCAAATTACTATAATTACTAAATAAATAAATAAATTAATTAATGATTTGAATGTTATTATATAATTAATTATTGACTATTAGTTGTTTTAAATTTAAGAAGAATATAAAAATAAGATAAAATTAAAAAGGAGGTATTTTGTGCCTAAAAATATATTACCTATTTTACTTGGTGTAGTAGGGGTAGCATTTGTAGTAATAGTAGCACTATTTATATATTTACAAAGAAAAAATAATAATAAGAAAACAAAATATTTAAGAAATCTGGTACAAGGTACTCAAGCAAAAAGATATTCTATGGAAATCTTTTATCAAAGATTTTACTTATTCTGTATGGCAGTACCAGGTATTAAAAGATATACAGAAAAATTAAGAAGAAGAATAGAAATAATAAATCTTGGAGATGAATATTTAACTCGTCAACAAACAGCTAAAATATTATCAAGAATAATTCCAACAATTATATTTTCTATTATAGCTATAATGTTATTTACAAATGGTAATAAGCTTCTTATGGTAACACTTATATTACTTTTAATATTTTTAATAGAAACACTTATATCAGGTGCAGTTGATAACATAGAAAATAAGCTTTTAAGAGAACAAATAGAATTTTTTGCAGAAATAAGACATGCATACCATGAATATAATATGGTTGAAGAAGCTATATATGAAGTAGCACAAAATGACTCAATGCCAGAAATAGCAAGACAAGGTGAAAAAATACATGAAATTTTAATATCAGATGATCCAGAAAGTGAACTTGAAAAATATTATGATATTGCCCCAAATGACTTTTTAAAAGAGTTTGCAGGAATATCATATTTAACAAGAGAATTTGGTGATAGAAAAGATGAAAATGGTGCATCATTATATCTAAAAAACTTAAATAATATAACACAGGAAATGCAAATTGAAATATTAAAAAGAGATAAACTTGATTATGTATTTCAATCATTATCATTTATAGCTTTAGCACCAGTACTTTTCTTAGAACCACTTAAAGCATGGGCAATATCAACATTCCGGATTTACTAAACAATTCTATAATGGTAAACTTCGGAACTATTATGCAAATATTTTTGATAGTAACAACAATGGTATCATATATATTTGTTAGAAAGTTGAAAGATAATACAAAAGTTGATAATGTTAACTCAACATCAAATCCATGGCAAAACAAGTTATATAAAAAGAAAATAATTAAGAAAATAGTAGATTTATTTATACCTAAGAAAAAGACAAAAGAATATAGGGAAAAAATAAAATTATTAAAAGACAGTGCTTCTAAGATGAAGTTAGAATGGCTTTATGTAACAAAATTATCACTTTTTGTATTTGCAACAATACTTACAATTTTTATATCTTTTTGGACACATGCAATATCAAAAGATTATGTATATACAGAGCCTACAGCAGATTATAATATATTAGGTAACCTTCGGAAAGTCTGATGAAGCAAAAGCAATAGCTAAAACTAAAAGACAAAATGAGGTTATAAATGCTGTTATAAAAGATCGGAATAACTATAAAACAACTTAATAATGAACAAGAAGCTAAAGGTATAATTTTAAAGAAAATGGAAAAAATTAAAATATATAAAGATGTTTCTGATAAAGAAAGAGAAAAAGATGCTAAAAATGTAATAGACAAGACAAAAATTATAATAGCAGAAAGTTTTTCATGGTTTGAACTTGTACTTGCAATAGGTATCGGGTTTATAGCATATTTTGGACCGGAAATGCTTTTAAAATTCCAATTTAAGATGAGAGAACTTGAAATGGAAAATGAAGTTATGCAGTTCCATACATTAATACTTATGCTTATGAAAATAGAAAGAATAAATGTTGAAATGATGCTTGAATGGATTGAAAGATATTCAAATATATTCAGAGAATCTGTTTCAAGATGTGTTAATAACTTTGAATCTGGAGGATATGAGGCATTAGAACAATTAAAACAAGATGTAACATTCCCAAAATTTGTAAGAATTGTAGAAAGCCTTCAAGCAGCAGTTGACCAAATTCCTATAAAAGATGCATTTGAAGAACTAGAAACAGAAAGAGCTTACTATCAAGAAAAGAGAAAAGAATCTAATGAAAGATTGATTGATAAAAAAGCAAGAATAGGTAAGGCAATTGGCTTTGCACCAATGGTATTATTGTTTGTTGGATATTTAATTGTACCAATGGTTGGTATAGGTGTAGTAAGTATGCGTGATGCACTAGGTCAAATGTCAAGTGGAGGTAAATAGAATTGGAAAATGCAGCATATGCCTTTAAGATGGCAGCAGGTGTACTTTTAGCAGTACTATTAGTAACAATAATGACATATGTACTAAATACTTATAGAGATACACAAAAAACAATACTTGATGCAAAGGTAACAGAAAGTATTGCACAATATAATGAACAGTTCCGTGCATATGAAAAAGCTCAGATGTATGGAACTGATGTGCTATCATGTTTAAATTTAGCATATAGTATGAATGTAGAAAATAGAGTTTGGGATACATCTGGAATATCAGGAACAAGCAGGATAATTTCAAATAATGATTCAGGAATTGATGAAAGGGCAATAACTGTTATTGTAAGAATGAAACAAGATAAACCACTTCAAAGTACAATAAAACTTTATGGATATACAAATGGTGTAGGAGAAACACCTGTTGGTATTGGTAAAGGAAGCCAAATTAAAACGGAAAAAACAATAGAAGATATATTAGGAAAAAATACAAATGAAGCAGAAGTTTTTAAAAGAAGTTTTAAAAACATTGCATTAAGCACTCATTTATCTACAATAGGTGGTAATGAAACATCATCATCTGGTATAACAGAACTTAAAATAGGACCTGTAAATGGCGGTAAATTTACAGAAAAAGATCATAAAAATATGGTAGAACAAATTAAAATGGTTAATTTAAGTAAAGTAAATAGAAGAAATTCAGAATTTGATTATGCTAAAAATAATTGGATAAGATTTGAGTGGAAAACAGTAGCAGATGATCTAAAAACAAGACATTTTAAATGGGTAAAAGAAGAAAGTGGAGTTGAAAACGATACAGGAAGGATAAACAAAATAGTATTTCAAGAAATATAATACTAATATAAGGAGAGAACATGGAAAATGCAAGTAAAGCTCTGTTAATAGCAGGCCGGTGTATTAATAGGTGTATTAGTAATGTCATTTGGAGCTTACTATTTTTCGCAGCTTAGAGATTTTGCTAATAATACTTTTTATGCACAAGAGATAAGAAATCAAGTAGCAGATTTTAATGCACCATTATTTGTTGAATCAAATTCAAATACTGAAGATAGAAAGAAACAAAAAAAAGGTAATAATATAAAAGATTTTGGTGAAAGAATAACAATGGGAACATTAATATCTGCATTAAATTATGCAAATTCAATAAATAAAGAAGCAAGAGGATATGATAATAGTGGACAAGATTTAATAGATGTGACACTTAAAATATCGGGAAGTAAGACAAATTCTGTAGGAGGCACATATAAGCTTTCACAACTTTATGATAAAAACACAGGATATCCAACAGAAAAATTAAAACAGATAATTATAAATTATAATATAAGAATAGAAGAAGATACAGCAAAAACAAATAATGATGGTAAAACTAGAACAAAAGAAGTAAAGCGTAGACCAGATATTACTATAACAGATGTTAAATATGATGGATATCAAGGAAGAATCTCTGCAATAACATATAATATAAAAGATATATTAGAACTTTCTCCAGATCCAAATTATAATTAAAGGGATAATATGAAAAATAGTTCAGATTTAAAAACAGTATTACTATTTATACTATTAATAGTGTTTTTTGCAATAATTGGTATATATATATTGTTTGATAAAGTATCTAATGTAGAAAAAAGTAATAAAAAGATTTTAGAATATAATAGTAGAATATTAGAAAAAGAAGAAATAGGAAAAGAACTTTTAGCATCAGAACTTTTAACACTTATATATAATGTTGATAATATAAATAAGAAATATAAACAAGAGGATTTGGAAGATAAATATATAAACACAAATATTGAAGTAGAAGTTAAAAATGAAAAGTATATTGCAGGAAGAGAAGGAAGTAGAAAATATATAGAGCTTAGCTTAGAACAAATAATGAAAAAAGACTTATCAGAATTTACATATCTTTTTAGTGATGTTACTTTTGAAATAATTAAAATAGATAAAAATAAACAGGGTAGAATTGTAAATATTGTAGTAAGAGAAAAAGAAAAGAAAAAAGAATAAAAAATAAGAATATTACAAAAGATAAAAAATAGGTTAAAAAATTGTTAAAATTATAACAAAAATGTTTTAAATATTGAAAAACTATTTTAGTATATATAAAATAATAAATGTTAATATAAAATAAAAGAATAATCAAATAACTTTGATTAAAAAAGGAGGAATTTATGGAAAATGCTTCAAAAGCATTAATTATAGCAGGTGCTATATTATTATCAATATTAATTATAGGGATTGGTATGTATATATATAACCAAGCACAAGAACAAATAAACAACAGTGCAGGACAAATGTCACAAGAAGAAATAAGAGTACATAACTCACAATTCGAAATATATAAAGGAGATAGAGTATCAGGTTCTCAAGTAAAACAATTACTTACAAAACTTGCGACAAATGCAGCTAAATTTGATGCAGGCTCAACAGATGAAAGAAAACCAGAAATAGAAGTAGAAGGATTATCTAATAAGAATAACTATAGTCCCAACGATATTAATTCAGTTAAAATAACAAGTACAAAAACTTATACAGTTGAAATGACTTTAGATAATAATAGTTTAATTAATAAAATAACAATTAAAGAAAATAAACCAGGGTCTGAACCTAATAAACCAGCAGGAAAAAAGTAAGTAATTGATAATAAAATAAGTATATCTATAGTGCCACCAAGTAAGCTTTTATGTGTGGTATATGCAAAAAAGACTTTTGGTGGTATAATTAGGTATAGTTAGATAAAATAGGAGATTTATAGATGGATCAAAATGTATCTGATGCAATGTCTATTGTATTTGGGGTAGGAGTATTTATCATAGCAGTAAGTTTAACAATGTATCTATTTAATGCACTTACAACATCAAGTACTAGTATCTTTGATATTCTTGGTATGCCTAAGTATAATTTAAATGTTTCACTTAGTTCTAGTACAAATGAGGATATAATTGATAATGATTTAAGAGAATTTGATGTAAGAACAGTTAAAAAAAGTACTATAATACCAATGCTTAATAGGTACTACAAAGAAAATTTTACTGTTAAGTTATATGATAAATCAGGTAAATTAATGCAAGTATTTGACTTAGGACTTGAAGGAGAAGTTGCAAGAATATCTGGGTTATCAGATAAAAGTAAAAAAAATAGCAGAATAAGTGCAAGTAATTTAACTGAATATGAAGAAAAAGTTAAAAATACTTTCGGTAATGAAAAACATCACCTATACATGTTTACAGCACCTTGGAGGTCAGCAGCATTAAAAGAAAAAAAAGATGAATTTGCAAAAAGAAGAGTAGAGATGTATGTAAATGGATTTAAATCAGCTATTAATAATATTGTAGTAGATTATAGTGAAAACAGTAGTGTTAAAGATAGACATTGGTTTGCAGGATTACCTGATAATACAGAATTTACAGAAACAGTGGTTAAATATCAAACTTCTGGAGATGTAAGATTAAATACAAGTGATGAATACGGAGAAGATCTTGTAGAAGGACTTCAAGGTACAGATAAAATAGAAATAATATATAAAGAAAAATAATTAATATATAAGGAGAAAAATATGCAAGACACATTAATGACAATAATAGCAATAGTAGTTGCGGGGATCCTACTTTTTATATTCCCATTATTAGCAGTTTCAGAAAGAAATAATGATATTGCACAAACAATAGCAAAAAAAGCAGTTTCTGACTTTGTAAGTGAAGTTTCAACAACAGGAAGTGTTACATTAGAACAGTATAATAAGCTTTTAACATCTTTAAATACAACAGGAAATACATATAATGTATCTATGGAAGTTAAGAAAATGGATACAAATGTTGGGAAAAAAAGCCAATGGGTAAGTGGTGATGTTGTAGGAGAAAATGTACAATACTCAGTATATACAGAACAAATAGCAAAATCTTTAGAAGATAATGGATCATATAATTTAAAGAAGGGTGATACTTTCTCAACAACAGTAAAGAATAATAATAAAACATTAGCACAAAGCTTTAGAAGTATGGTTTTTGCACAAGATAATGAAGTAAATGAAATAACAGCACAAGAATCTGCAGTAGTTACTGCAACAGGTGCTAGATAGAAAGGGAAAAATATGAAACTGCAAGGAATGACAATAGTATATGTATTAATAGTATTACCAATATTTTTTGTAGTTTCTATTGTTATATCTACACAAATACAAATAATAAACGCTCGAATGAATTATGACAAAAAAGTTTTAGGTGCAGCACAAGATGCAATAAAATCTTTTGAGCTTAATACAGCAAATGAAGAATTTTCAAAAGTATCAGATGTTTTAAGAAGTATAGTAGAAGCATCTGTAAATGTATTTAAAGACTCATTAGGAACAAAACTTGGTATGTCAAATGTATCAAAACAATATATAGATACATTTTTTCCATTGGGCGTTTTTACATTATATGATGGATATTACATAAGTTCACCAACAAAAGAGCCACTAACTTTAAATAATAGTAAAGGTAATGCAATACATATAGATGATGATGAAGCAACAAGCTATAGTGTTGATAATGATTTAAATGTAAATGTAGATAGTGTAGATATTACAAAAAAAAGTGATACTAATACAAATATAACTCAATCAACAGGTCCTATACAAAAACAAAATCTTAAATTTAGTGGTACAAATACATATAAGCCAATTATTTTTGAAACAAACAATGGAAATAGGTATACAACAAATGCATATGATAATGATGTAAAAAAAAGAACAAGACATGTTTTAAAAAATTATATACCATATTCTGCTAAATATAGTTTAGCAAGCAGTGGTGGTAATAATGATGATTATATATTTGTTAACTATACAATAGATAATTATATATCAATATATGGTAAAAAGAAGAATTTTACATATAATAAGGCAGGATATCTTTTAGATAAAGATACAACAGTAAGTATATCTACAACAGGAGGAAATCCATTAAAAATAGATCCTAGTGTATTAGAAAATAAAAAAATGGATTTAGCAAAAACAAGTTTAGAAGATTTTAATGGTTCTGAAAAAAACTTCGGTACAGATAAACAAATAGAAGAACTTGTAGATAGAGCAAGAGAACAAGGAAAAACTATAACATTAACTGTAACAAATGATAAAATAGCAAGATATAATTCAAATGAAGATGTTCAAAAAAAAGAAATAGAAAAAGCAAGTAAAATTGATATAGTATATGAACCAAAAGATGATAATACAACAATAGCAAAACCAAACAAAAGCTTATATGCAAATGGAGCAAATGGTGGAGATGAGGCATATTTAAATGAACTCAATAAATATAATGCAGAAAGGGCATATGCAGATCAACAAATAAATGCTATTAAATATTATTTAAAAGCATATAGGTTTTCAAATTGGGTACGTGAAAACTTTGGTAATTTAAAAGAAAGTGACAAAGTAAATGATGATGAAGCTAAAAAAATACGTGAAAAATATCCAGTAGTTTTTGAAGATTTTAAAAATGATAATAAGATATTTAGTGATAATATTTTAGAAGCAGATTCAACATTTAATGATCATAAAAGGAAAGTTATAAAAGATAATATACAATATAATCTTATAGTTGCAGCTATAAATTATAATATGCAAAAATTTGGTGATACTCCAGAATTTAAGTTACCACAAATATTAGATACAGATTGGGATAAGATTATAAATAGTGTGTCTTTTGTTGTATTTGCAGAAGGACTACGGAGCAAATAGTAATATAAATTATAATAATTATGTTATAGCAAAAAGTACAAATAATGAATTTAATATAACAGACAATACCTTAGTTTATGTAAGAAAAGAAGCATTTAACACTGAGGATGCTCTAATAGCTAAAAATAATGGAATAAACCCATATTATCAAAGCCTATATTCAGATGATATTTATAATAACAAAAATTCAGGAGATAAATATATAGGAAAAAAATTAATAAGGTTTGAAAGTGATGGAGAATATAATAGCAAGACAAGAAAATATTATTTTGATCATAAAAATTATGCAGATATGTCTGTAGTAATGCCAACACCAGAACAAGTTAAAAGAAAAGGAAACCTTAATAATCTTCAACAAAAGATATATGCAACAGCACTTGCAAGTGAAAGACAGGCATTGTATAAGATGATGGAACCACGGATATAATGCTACTTTAGAATATGTTAAAGAAAACAAAACATTTAAAGTAGGAGAAGAAATATCAGTATCAAATGATGTTAGAGGAAATAATACATTACAAAGTGTGTCTATGCTTATAAATATAGAAATGCCAAAATATAATTCTAGTTATATACAAAATAATGCACGTCAAAATGAGATAATATCAAATAGAGAAATAGTATCAACTGTAAAATTTTCGATAGGAGATGATAAACCAGATTATATAAAAACATTTAAGCTTGTACCATTAAAAGGTAATATAGCACAGGTTATAGAAATAGATAATTTTGATCCTAAAGCAAAAAAAGTTAAAATTAAAGAAATAACTATGACAGAGAACAAGCATGAGATAACACCAACAGCACGGAACTATAACAAATATACAAATATATTCATATTAATTGATATAAGAATAGGAAAAAAATAATGGCAAGAAAGAAAAGAGAAAATAATATAAACATAGATGATATTGAGAGTGGTTATAATATTATAAGAAAATATTGGAAAATACTTCGGAATAATAGCACTTATTTTAATAATAATATTAATAACATTAATATTATTAGGGTATAAGTTTAATATTGATTTAAATCATAATAAATTAGAGATAACAAAAGTAGAACAAGATAAAAATGATATTGCTATTAGAGAAAAAGAAAGTATTAATAAAGATGTAATAGAAAATAATCAAAATAATAATATAAACTCAAATCAGATTGCAAATACATTTGATAAAACAGAAATAGGAATAACAAAAAAAGATTATGATGATGGTAAGAAAGTTTTAGCAAATGTTGTAAATGTAGTAGATGGAGATACTATAAAAGTAGAACTAGATAATCAAAAATATACAGTAAGACTTGTAGGAGTAGATACTCCAGAATCTGTTCATCCAAATAAGGAAAAAAATACTAAAGAAGGAAAGATAGCGTCAGATTATACCAAAAATAGGTTAATGGGTAAAAATGTTTATCTGCAAAAAGATGTATCAGGAACAGATAGATATCGGGAGACTTCTTTCATATGTATATTTAGAAGATCGGTAGAATGTATAATGAAGAATTATTAGAAGAAGGATATGCAAGAGTGCTTAAAATAGCTCCAGATGTTAAATATCATAAAACATTTGAGATAATACAAAATAAGGCAAAAGAAGAGAAGAAAGGAATATGGAAATGAGAAAAAGAGGTTTTGAAATAGTAAAAGGATATGATAAAAAAGAAGTAAATATTCCAAAGAGGAAAACAAAATATTCTGCAGGTTATGATTTTGAGGCAGCAAAAGATGTAGTAATAATGCCAGGATATGAAAAACCAACACTTGTTCCAACAGGAATAAAGGCATATATGGAAGATGATGAAGTTTTAAAAATATATAATAGGAGTTCAAATCCTTCAAAAAAGCATATAATTTTAGCAAATGCTGTAGGTATAATAGATAAAGATTATTATGGAAATGAAAAGAATGACGGTGAAATATTTTTTGCATTTTTCAATATAGGAAAAGAAGAAATAACTATAAAAAAAGGAGATGCAATAGGACAAGGAATATTTCAAAAATACTTATGTGTAGATAATGAAGAAGAAATTTTAAATGAAAGAAATGGTGGATTTCGGATCTACAGGTAATTAAAAGATAAAAAGGGGAGTTATGATAAAAGTAATTAAAAAAAGAAGTGGAATTACAATGATGGCACTTATAATTACTATTATTGTTATGGTAATTTTAGCAGGAACAGTAAGTACATTGTCAATATTAAATATAAGGGAAGTAAAATCTAGAACATATAAAAGTGATATGGCTAAAATTCAGAAAGCTTTTTATGATTATTTTGAAAATACTTTAACAAACTCAGAAAAAAGAGAAACAAATGATAAGTTAGAAGAGATAAGAAAAAGGACTATAACTTCAAATATTTCTGGAGGAAGTTTACAAGAAAATAATATTACAATTCCAGAAAAAAACATATATAATGCTAGATATGTTAAAGTTACAAAAGAATTAATGAACTTATTAGATATTAAATATACAGGAGATATGCAAACATATATTTCATTGAAAGATTTAAATATAATTGGTAGTGTAAATGGTAGTACTTTATATAATAATAAGCCATTATATACACCACGGAATTTTAGATACAATAAATTAGATAATTACACCCTTAAAAGCCTTTTAAATATATATTTTGAGGTATAAGTTAAAAAGGGTGTATTTTTAAAAACAAGAATAATATAATAATAAAGGTAAAAGGTATGGGGAAGAACAAGAAAGGAATAACACTTGTAGCACTTGCTATAACAATAGTTATAATGTTAATACTAGTAGGTGTTTCAATATATTTAACAATATCAGATAATGGATTAATACAAAAAGCTACAGAAGGTAATAAGAATCAGATGTTAACAGAATTATATGAAATAACTGATTCAGAATTATCATATTTAAAGATTGCTGGAAAAGCAAATGGAAAAGAAGAAATAAGTATAGAAAAACTATATAATAGGAAAGGTTTTTCGGAACATTATGAGATAAGAGATGGTGAAATATGGGATAAGTCAAGAAAAACTGGGATAATGAAAAAGTCTGAATTTGATGAATATGTTAAAAATAAGCTAAAAAGTGATGATTCTGATGATATACATACAGATCCGCCAATAGTTAATAGCATAATAAATGAAGATACTGTGATAACAGGTATAGGGATAAAAAATAGCACAATAAATGTCGATATAGCAGGAAATAATTACACAGGTACTGTGAATATGCAAGGGGAGTTTAGTATAAATATACCTAAACAAATAAGTGGAACAATTATAAAAGTGACACAAAAAGAAGGAAATAAATTAAAAAGTGCAGAAGTAAAAATAGAAGTAAGAAAAACAAGATTAAATAAATTAACTATAAATAGTGTAAATAGTAATGATACATATATATCAGGAAAAGCAGAAAAATATGCACAAATAAAACTTGTAGTATCAGGAAGAGAGTTTACACGGAAGTTCTAACTATAATCGGAGAATATAATATATATGTAGGAAATTTATCTGATGGTGAAGAGATTATAGGTACACAAACAATTAATGATAAAGTTACAAGTGATGAAACAAGAATTGTTGTAGGAAGTCGGAAAAGCACAAAAGCCTAGTATTGATGATATAACAAGTGAAGGACTTAAAGTAACAGGGAATGCTGAAGGAAATGCTAAGATAAAAGTATTACTTGAAAATAATCAAGAATATATAGGTTTTGCAGATGATTCTGGGAGATATAATGTGACAATACCAAGACAAAATGCAGGGAAAAGAGTAAGAGTATCTCAAACAACAGCAACAAAAGGTGAATCAGAATATCAAGAAAGAAATGTAAGAGCAGTACCTTCAAGTAAACCGATAGTGTATGAAATAAATAGTGAAGATACATATGTAACAGGTAAAGCAGAACCACTTGCAAATATAAAAGTTATATTAGAAGATGGAAGACAATATACAGAAACATCAGATAATGTTCGGAAACTTTAGGGTAGGAATACCAAAACAGGATATGAATAAGAGAATATGGGTAACACAAACACCAGAAGGTAGAATAGAATCTGCAAGAGAAGAAATAAGAGTAAAAGGAATTCCTGCATCTGTACCAATAGTAAATGAAGTAGATAGTGAAACAACACAAATAACAGGAAAATCAGATAATGGTGCTAGAATAGTAGTTAAATTAGAAGATAATTCAACATATACTTCAAATGCAAATAGTCAAGGTAATTTTAGTGTGACAATACCAAAACAAGATATGAATAAGAAAATTAGAATTACTCAAAAACCTAGCAATAAATTAGAATCAGAAGTTTTAGAGATACAAGTAAAAGGTATAAAAGCATTAAAACCTACAATATTGGATGTATATGAGGGACAAACAAAAATTAAAGGTAATGCAGAAAGATATGCAAATGTTAAAATAATACTTGAAAATAATCAAGAATATACAGGACAAGCTGATAGTAATGGAAATTATATAATAACAATTCCAGCACAACAAGCAAATAAAATTATATATGTTACACAAACACCAAATAGAAAAATGGAGTCAGATAGGGAGAGTACTATAGTTAAATATGTTTTAGGAACTGGTAATTTAACTATAGACCCTGTAAACTCAGGGCAAGATACAGTATATGGATGGGCAAGGCCTAATACACAAATACAGATTTCTTTAAATGATGGTAGTATTCAGTCTATAGAATCAGAAGGAAATGGTAGATGGAGTTATAATATTGGGTATAATAGAGGAAACCAATATATAAAAGTAAGACAAATACAAGCAGATGGAACGTGGAGTAATTTTAAATATGCTTCAATAACTCAATTAGAAAAACTACCAAATATAACAATAGAAGAAATAGATAATAATCAAAGCATATTAAGAGGAAAAGGCTATCCACGGAGCAAGAATATGGATATATATACAAGGAGAGTCATGGAAAGAGACAATAGTGGATAATAATCGGAGACTGGAGTATAGAGATAGGAGAAGGAAAAGGAGGCAAAGAAATATATGGATATCAAGATAATATACAAGGAAGACAAAATAGTGATAATACATATATAAGAGTAAAAACATTTCCAAAACTAGATCCAATAACAATAGATGAAATAGATAATAGTCAAAGCATATTAAGAGGAAAAGGCTATCCACGGAGCAAGAATATGGATATATATACAAGGAGAGTCATGGAAAGAGACAATAGTGGATAATAATCGGAGACTGGAGTATAGAGATAGGAGAAGGAAAAGGAGGCAAAGAAATATATGGATATCAAGATAATATACAAGGAAGACAAAATAGTGATAATACATATATAAGGGCACAAAAAATACCTAAGCCAGATAGATTAGTAATTAATCCAATAGATACCTCACAAAGAATAATATCAGGAAGAGCAGTACCTGGAGCAAAGGTAGAAATATATCATAATAGTTATGGTACATATAATGTAAATGCAGATGGAGCACGGAAAT
>ERZ772827.601-NODE-601-length-19637-cov-6.440353_pt1 | contig 19637 bp, 15 predicted proteins | sample MGYA00580850_ERZ772827 | MGnify/ENA primary metagenome ERZ772827 (study PRJEB29015, sample SAMEA2737950) | human oral metagenome | biome: human oral; feature: human-associated habitat; material: dental | place: China | collected 2145 ...
TCGCAGAGAAGGAAGGTCGTCAGCCCCGTATCATGATCGCTAAGATGGGTCAGGATGGGCATGACCGTGGTGCGAAGGTCGTAGCTACGGGCTACGCAGACTGTGGCTTCGATGTCGATATGGGTCCTCTCTTCCAGACACCAGAGGAGTCTGCACGTCAGGCTGTAGAGAATGACGTACACGTCATGGGGGTTTCTTCCCTCGCAGCAGGGCACAAGACGCTCATTCCTCAGGTCATCGAGGAGCTGAAGAAGCTAGGTCGTCCAGACATCCTTGTCACAGCAGGTGGTGTGATTCCCGCACAGGACTACGAGTACCTCTACAACGCTGGTGTAGCTGCTATCTTTGGTCCTGGTACGCCAGTAGCCTACTCCGCTGCTAAGGTCCTTGAGATCCTCCTCGGTGAGGAAGCCTAGCAAGGCTGTATCTCCTTTAACGAAGTCGCCCCTCTTAAGCATCGTGCTTAGGAGGGGCGACTTCCTTCAGTCTATACCTATTGACTTAACTACGGAGGGCTATTGAAAACAAGGTATATAATCCATCTGTAGCAGAGAGTAACACAATCAGAGTAAGTGTTCGGCTCAAGATCCAGGCCAAAGTAATCCTCTCTACTCCCCCATATCTCTACCTCTCAGTAACCCACTGTATAGTATCCACTTTTAGCTATCTTTGTGGGGCTGTAGCTGGGGCGTTCCACTTCGTAGTGTATAGGTTACACTAGGCTCCTGACCTATGGCGTTATCCAAGCAGATGCTCAGACGTAGAGACTCCACTAGTAGACGGCTTGCCCTCGGGATTATCACCTTGATGGTCTTCGTTTCCTGTGCTACCCGATACAAGACCCCACGAGCGTCTACTAAGGTCACTAAGACCCTAGTAGGCGATACGACGCACCCCCAAGGTGCAGGCATCAGCACACTGGAGCAGCTCCGCTCAATCTTCTCCGATAGTACATCTTCTGACTCCTTAACCCTAGGAGACAACGGAAGGGCTACCTTGAGAAACGATAGCCTTACCCAAACCATTGACACCCTTCCTGACAGCCTTCAGCAGGGGAAGGTGCTGGATAGCCTCTCTCAAGCTAAGGCTAACGCCGACAGTCTAGAGAAGGTTCGTAAACGAAGAGCTGCGGAGACCTTCGACGACATCATCGCCTACAAAGCACAGGATTCAATGGTCCTCCTCGGACAAAACCTCACCTATCTCTTCGGACCAAGTACAGTAGACTATAAGGACAAAGGGCTAGAGGCTAACTTCATGCGCATGAATACCGATAGCTCCCTCGTCTACGCACACTACACGATTGATAGTGCAGGGAAGGCAACTGCTTACCCAAAGTTTAAGGACGGTGGGGAGAGCTATGAAGCCAAGAGCTTGAACTACAACTTCAAGACCAGCAAGGGCTTCATCACAGGGGCAGTCACCCAGCAGGGCGAAGGTTACATCACCGCGGAGCGTACTAAACTGATGGATAACAACTGTCTCTACATGGAGAATGGACGCTACAGCACATGTGATAACCACGAGCATCCTCACTTCTACTTCATGCTCACCAAGGGGAAGGCTCGTCCACAGAAGAACGTCGTGGCTGGTCCATCCTACCTTGTCATCGCCGATGTCCCTACGCCGATTGGTCTACCTTTCGGCTTCTTCCCCTTCAACAAAAGCTACTCCTCAGGGATCATCATGCCTAAGTATGGAGAAGAGACTCAGCGAGGCTTCTATCTCAGAGAGGGGGGATATTACTTCGCCTTCAATGACTATATCGACATGGCGGTCACAGGGGATTGGTATTCTCTTGGCTCTTGGGGTGTAAATGCACGCTCCAACTATCGGAAGCGTTATCGCTACAATGGGAACTTTAATCTGAGCTACCTTGTCACCAAAACAGGGGAGAAGGACGTAGTAGGCTCTTTCTCCCGGAGTTCAGACTTCCGCATCAACTGGACGCATAGCCAAGATGCTAAAGCTAACCCAAATGAGACCTTCTCAGCGAGCGTAAACTACTCGACGAGCAGCTTTAATCATAACTCCCTAAGCACCCTATACAACCCGATGGTATCGGGGCAGAATACCAAAAACTCCTCCATTAACTACAGTCGTACCTTCGCTGGTACCCCCTTCCGTCTCTCTGCTTCGATTGATGCGACCCAGACCTCTGCAGACTCAATGGTCTCTATGAGCCTCCCCAATGTATCGATCAGCATGAATCGTATCTACCCCTTCAAGCGCAAGAAGCGTGTCGGGGCCGAACGTTGGTATGAGAAGATCAGCCTAAGCTACTCTGGACAGTTCCGCAATAGTATCTCTACAAAAGAGTATCGACTCTTTAAGGCTAACCTTATTCGTGACTGGCAGAATGCCTTCTCGCATAACATCCCCATCTCAGCATCGTACAAACTCTTTGACTACATTGATCTGACTCTGAGTGCGAACTACAACGAACGATGGTACACCTACAAGTCCGTCAAGCACTACGATGCAACAAAGAATGCAACGGTCTACGAGCGTAAGTACGGCTTCAACCGTGTCTTTGACTTCTCTACCTCAGCCAGCTTAAACACTACACTCTATGGCTTCTATAAGCCGTGGAGACTCTTCGGTGACAAGGTACAGATGATACGCCACCGCATGACGCCACGTATCGGCATCAGCTACACACCCGACTTCGGCGCACCCATGTGGGGCTACTATGAGACGCTGGACTATATAGATAAAGATGGGCGGGCACGTCAAGAGATTTACTCACGCTACGGTGATGGGCATATCTTCGGTGCTCCAGGGCGTGGTAAGTCAGCTTCGATTAACTTCGGTATTGACAATAACCTAGAGATGAAGGTACGTAGCAAGACGGATAGCACAGAGAGCTACAAGAAGATAAGCCTCATTGACAACTTCTCCGTAAGCTCCAGCTACAACCTCGCAGCCGACTCCTTCCAGCTAGCAGATATCAATGCGAGCATCTCCATTAGACTCTCCCAGTCACTGAATATCAACCTCAGTGGCTCTTTCGACCCTTACCTCTATGGGCATACGACCGATGGCAGTGGGTACGTCACCCCACACCGAGTGAATAAGCTTCGTATCTTCAATGGTAAGGGCTTTGGTAGCCTGCGTGGCACCGGAACCTCCTTTAGCTACACACTGAATAACCAAACCTTTGAGAAGCTGAAGAACTTCCTCACAGGCAAGGGGAACAAAGAGAAAGATAAGCGTAAGGACAACGATGCCGATAGTCTGAATACAGACCCTAATAACCCACCCCCCGATGGTAAGGAGACCTCTCTGGCGGACATCGCAGCAAAAAAGCAGGAGAAGAAGTCTCTCTACGGGAACAATAATAATGAAGGGGAATACGATGAGGATGGCTATCTGAAGACCAACATTCCCTGGAATATCTCCTTCTCGTATGGTGTGAACCTCAACCGGACGACCTTTGACCCTCGTCGGGATGAGTACAACTATGGGCTAACGCATAGTCTTATGTTCTCTGGGAGTATCCAACCAACGAAGAACTGGTCATTTAACTTCAATGCCAGCTACGACTTCCTAGCCAAGCGGATTGCCAATATGACCGTTGGCATTAGTCGTGACCTACACTGTTGGTCACTCTCCGCCAATGCTATTCCTTTTGGCCCTTACCGTAGCTACAGTATTACCATCGGTGTCAAGAGCAGTATGCTACATGACGTCAAGTGGGATAAGCATGGCTATAGTTCGGGGCAAAGCTGGTAATCAGCACGGAAATTCCCTTACCCTCCACACCCAACATATCCCACTTGTTCCTAGACCTTTACATCACAGGTCGGGAGGAGATCTACTCGTAGGTTTGCACGATTTTGTGAGAAATGTGTATTTTTGCCCGTATTTATAAACTTGGGTAACGACCCTAGAATGGTCCTCGGATCATGTCGTGACCCATTATCTCATTTGTATGAGGTGAGCGATCTTTATCCCCGTAGCAAGCAATGCAACGGAATAGGTCATATCACCTGCTCTGAGCTCCACCCAAAGATGAGTTCGTGAGTTGCCCAAGGGAGGGCATCTCATGCATCTCACCTCGGAGTCTCTAGGCCACAAGATAGAACAGAATGAACTTACTCGAGCAGAAATTAGCGTGCTATACAGAGCCTCAGCGCGCTCAAGCCGCAGGCATCTATCCTTACTTTAGAAAGATAGAGAGTGACCAGGACACAGAGGTCCTGATCGACGGCAAAAAGGTATTGATGTTTGGCTCTAATGCATACCTTGGTCTAACGAATCATCCTGAAGTCAAAGCGGCTGCCATTGCAGCTGTTGAGAAGTATGGTACGGGTTGTGCCGGGAGCCGTTTCCTCAATGGTACGCTAGACTCTCACCTAGAGCTAGAGAAGCGTTTAGCAGCGTTCGCTGGGAAAGAAGATGCGATTATCTTCTCGACAGGCTTCCAAGTCAACCTAGGCGTTATCTCATGTCTGCTTGGACGTGAAGACTATATCATCTGGGATGCACTGGATCATGCCTCCATCATTGAGGGTATCCGCCTCTCCCCTGCTAAGAGCCTTCGCTACAAGCACAATGATATGGAGGCGCTCGAGCGTCGACTAAAGCAGTGCGAAGATGGCAAAATCAAGCTCATCGTCGTCGACGGGGTCTTCTCTATGGAAGGAGACCTCTGTAAGCTCCCCGAGATCATCAAGCTCGCAGAGAAGTATGGTGCTTCGGTGATGGTCGATGAGGCTCATGGCTTTGGCGTACTAGGCGACCATGGACGTGGTGTCTGCAACCACTTCGGCTTGACCGACAAGGTAGATCTCATCATGGGTACCTTCAGTAAGAGCTTTGCCTCGATTGGTGGTTTCATTGCTGGGAGCAAAACTACCATCAACTACATCCGACACCATGCACGCTCCTATATCTTCAGTGCTAGCTGTACGCCTGCCGCAACTGCTGCAGCAAGCAAGGCTCTAGATATCATGCTTCGTGAGCCAGAGCGTGTACAAGCTCTGCAGGAGAAGACACAATACTGCCTAGAGAGGTTCCGCAGTCTTGGCTTTGAGATTGGGAACACCTCCACTCCTATTATTCCTCTCTTCGTACGTGACAATGAGAAGACCTTCCGTGTGACAGCTGCACTCTTCCACCAAGGGGTCTTTGTCAATCCTGTGGTGGCACCTGCCGTAGCCCCCGAGGATACACTGATACGCTTCTCGCTTATGGCCACACATACCTATGAGCAGCTCGATCGTGCAATCGATACGCTACACAAAGTATTCATAGAGCTGAATATTCCCCTACATGCCAAGGCTTAGGCAACTAGGGATACTGGATAACCTAAGCATCGGGTGCTTTGCTCTCTAGAGTGGAGCACCCGATGCTCCTTTATATACACGTCACTTCACACTATCTACACCCACTTTCTCCATCCTCCACACGCTTACCCCTATACTCATGACGGTTACTCGTTTTATCCGTGTTGCCTCTCGCTCCATCCTCTATGGGCTGATGTTTCTCCTCCTCTGGGGCTGTCGTGCCTCTAGAGAAGCACAGACCGAAGAGGCACAGCTCCCTAGCGAAGGGACGATGCTCACCTATGATGCCGAGGCTGTGGGTTTCCCCCCTCACACCTTTATCTTTACCCTTCCTCTTGTCCCCTCCATAGAGGAGTACCGCTTTGAGCTTACACCTATTCGGCTCAATACCACTCCAGGCACGGTATGTCGCATGAATGGACGCCTCGTCTCTACGGAGCAACGAGACTCGCTGAACTACTACGTCTATGATGGGGAGGCAGATCCAATAACCTCAAAAGTCTACACCCACGGAACGCCACCGATCGAAACCCAGTTCTGCTACGGAGAGCCACTCCTCCTACCCTTCCGAGGCAACCGCCGTGTGGCTGTGACCATGCGAGATAGCATACGTTTGGGCTACCGCTATTGGCGTGCAGTAGGTGCGCCCCAAGAGGCATCCCCCTCCGAGACCTATACCCAGACGAAGGAAGGCTTCCTACCCTACCGCATCACAGCCCCCGAAGGCTCAGATACGGCCGAGGATTACTACATCGAGCTTATCCCAAGCAAGCTCCTGAAGGTAGACTGCAACATCCATACGCTGAATGGCCGCTTCGAGCTCCTACGAGAGTCTACCGCTACGCTAAGCTACACCTTCCACTCAGACGGCACGACACTCTCGACGAAGATGGGCTGCCCAGACGACACACTCGAGGAGAAGCTCATTCGTCACCCTGGTATCATCGTACGTCGCCCCCGAGGAGCTGCAGTAGAGGTACTCCTACCCAAGGGCTTCACACTCCGCTACCGCCTCTATGCTCCTGAGGGAGCATTTGTCCTCTTAGCCTCCCCCGAATAGGGCAAGCAAGCCCGCTCTAGGAGCAAAACAAGGATAAGGAAAACCTCCCTTAGAGACTCGCTCTGACAGGTCTCTAAGGGAGGATTCTTTTACCTCGTGGAGGTCTTCCCCTTGGCGGTCTCTAGAGGAGCGATGAAACCCACTCGTGGGCTTCTGACGAAATGCTTGCATGGGTCTCAAAGGAAATGCATGCATGGGTTCCGATTCAAACCCATGCATGCATTTCTTTTGGGAAGTTATAAGACAAGCGGAGGTATCCTTTTATGCTTATCTTGCTGGACGGTCTTGGGTAAAGTCAGGGATGGGTACGGGGCGATTTGTCTCTTCCGACCGTGCACTCAGCTCAATGATCGAAGACCACAGCGCGGCATCCTCTACGGAGATGGCAGGTGGGATGCCTCGCTTGAGGCAATCAATGAGGTGTGCATCCATCACGTAGTTCATTACATTCTCAACTCCCTTTGCCTGCCCTTCTTTGATCCAGCGATCCATCGGGGAGGGAGCTGATCGAGCAAGGAAATCTGCCACAGCATCCCCTCTAAGAGCTTCAGGGAGAGAGCTAAGCTGGAGGTGGGGCGAGGGATATTTGCATAGGTAGCCCTCCGTCCCCATGACTGACTGCAGGCGTGAGTAAGGGCGTGGTGTCGAGAGATCTAGTTGGAGTAGAGCCGTACGCCCCCGTTCCGTGCGCAGGAGGATCGTGCTAAGACGTCTGGAGAGGGGTTGCTCGGGGAGTGCAGAGGAGGCATAGAGCTCCGTGAAGCGATCCCCCCGATGGATGCCTAAGAGCTGAGACATGGGGCCAATGCCATGCGTAGGATAGGCATTCCCCGAAGTAAATGGGTGCCCCTCATCCATCCACTTATAGAGTGGCACCTCAGAGGCATGCTCACGCTCCCACGCATGTAGGTCATGGAGATAGGCACCTTCGCAATGCTTGATTTCACCCAAATGCCCCGAGCCTACCAGCTCAAGCGCATGTAGATGGAAGGGGTCGAAACAACAATTCTCTAGGAGGAAGAAGCACCGTCCCGTACGCCGAGAGACCTCGACAATCTGCCAGCACTCCTCTAGCGTGACTGCAGCGGGGACCTCTACTGCGACATGCTTCCCTGCCTCCATAGCCTCTACTGCCAAATGAGCATGGCTAAACCAGTCCGTACACACAAGCACAAGATCCACATCCCTTCGCTGGAAGATATCCTGCACCTCCGTGCTAGAGCAGAGCGGAGCAGGCATGCCTTGGGCATGGAGGAGGGCTTGTGCTTCGGCGATTTGCTTGGGTTCTTTATCAGCGACTGCGACCACACTCACCCCATCTAAATGGCGGTAACGCTGGAGCGTACGTAGCCCACGACTGCCGAGGCCAATGAGTGCAACCCTAAGGATAGGAAGAGATGAATGGGAGGAAGAGGGAGTGCTTCGTTCGTTCACTTCGATCTGTATATGAGTATTTTGTACAAATATACAGTAAGTTCAAATGAGAATACGTACATTTGCCTCGTCGATAAGACATTTGTACGTCTTACCCTCATAGCACATACATCCATAGTACATAGCTTTCACACAAGTAACATTAAACTGACGAGAGTATGAAAAACATTCTCATCATTGGGTCTACGGGTCAGATCGGCACAGAGCTGGCACTGACACTCCGTAAGATCTACCCTACCGTCATCGCTGGCTATATCCCTGCTGCCCCACCTAAGGGCGAGCTACTGGAGAGTGGTCCATCGGAGATTGTAGACATTACGAACCCCGACCAAATAGCCGAGGTAGTACGCCGTCATAAGGTCGATACCATCTTCAACCTAGCAGCCTTGCTTAGTGCCGTAGCAGAAGCAAAGCCTCAGCTGGCATGGAAAATTGGACTCGGGGGGCTATTCAACGTGCTTGAGGTGGCAAGAGAAGAGGGCTGTGCTGTCTTTACCCCTAGCTCCATCGGCTCCTTTGGACCAGAGACACCACACGATAAGACCCCACAGGATACCATCCAGCGACCCAAGACTATGTACGGTGTGACGAAAGTCTCTGGAGAGCTACTCAGTGACTACTACCACAAACGATTTGGGGTGGATACACGCTCCGTACGTTTCCCCGGACTGATCTCAAACGTAGCACCTCCAGGAGGAGGGACGACAGACTATGCCGTAGATATCTATTACGCAGCTGTACGCGAAGGGCATTTCCGTTGCCCTCTAAAGCCTGGTACCTACATGGACATGATGTACATGCCTGATGCCCTGCGTGCTTGTATCGAACTGATGGAGGCAGACCCCACGAAGCTCGTACACCGCAATTCGTTTAACGTCACTGCTATGAGCTTCGATCCCGAGGAGATCGCTAACTCAATCCGTGCCGTCATCCCTAGCTTCACGATGGAATACGAACTCGATCCCCTACGTCAGGGTATCGCTGACTCATGGCCCAACTCCCTCGATGATAGCTGCGCGCGTGCCGAATGGGGCTGGCTACCGAAGTATGACCTCCCCTCCATGACGGCCGATATGATCGAGACCATTCGACGTAGAGGCTAGAGGCCGCAACCTACTCTGGACAACCTAGGAAGCTCAATAACACCACAAACACCCTCCCTATAATCCTGTCAAGACAACCTAACAGGATCTACCCACAGGGTCTCAGTGAGTTTGCTAGGATACCCTAGGTTCTCTAGCCAGACGAAATAAACAGCCCCCACCAGCAAATGCTGGTGGGGGCTGTTTGTTGCTTATTTAGAATAGGGGCGATTACTCTAGCTCTTCATTGTCCTCGAGGAGCTGCTGATGGAAGGCCTTATCTTCAAGGATCTCAGCAAACACTGCTTCAGACTCCGCCTTGAAGGCCAGGAAGCTCTCTTGCTTGACAGCTCTCTTCAGTGCTTCTCGAGCCTCATCATTCTTCTTCTGTCGGGCATAGCAGAGAGCCTTGAGGTACTCTACCTTACCTGTCGGATTCAGCTGGTTCAAGACAACGAGCGCACGCTCATCATCCCCAAGCCCTGCGAAAGCTACTGCAGCGTTGTAGTCAGGGTACTTACGGAAGATCTCTAGTGCACCATGGTAGTCACGTGCGGCCATACGCTCAAGCCCCTGCTTATATTCCTCAGCGGACTCTACCTTGTCACTCCAACGCTCGATGAGCGATGCATCAACGAGGTCGTTGATCCCTGATATAACAAAGCTCAGCGTATCCAAGCCTCTCTGTGACCACGTGCTCTTATCCATTGCAGTGACACGTGCACCGACAGCCACACGGATCTTCTTCTGGATCTGTGGCGTCACGTCAATATCCCTGCTGTAGAGATAGACAAACTCTTGGTTAGGAGTGATGGTCTGCTCTAGGTGAGCACTGTCAATGAGAGGGAAGCTCACCATGTGGCGACGATAGGCATCTTGGTTTTGCTTCTTGTTCTCATTGCGTGCGATGGCTCGGAAGTCATAGGTATGGCGAGAGAGCTCCAAGGAGTCACGCTCTGTAAGCGACTTATTCTCCAGCGAATCAATCGTCAGCCCACGTAGGTAAATATTACGATATATCCGAGGGACGTTACGCACTGTTATCTGACGCTCCTTGCGAGCCAAGTACTTCTCTTCACGCTCAGGCGTGTAGATTGAGTCGAAGCGATGGCGTAGGCCTACACTATCCTTCCCAGCTAGGTCTTCACGATAGGTATTGCGGAGCATGCTAAGCGCCCTATTATGGTAGGCAGCATCGTAGTTACCCTTGACCTCCGCATTGTATTGGAAGTAGCGAGTCTCCATCTTACGTCGCCAGTTCTCGTAGCCCAGTAGGCGGTTCAGCTGAGACTTATAGGCATAGTAATAGTCACCCTGGAAGCGTCGCATCACCGACTCGAAACGCTTCTGGTCGAAGAACACGCTATCGTACTTCGCTGAGTCTACGAGACTCTCCTTAAACATCCCAAAGGCTTTCAGCTCCTTTGCCTGTACCTTTGCAAACTCTTTCCCTTTAAGCACGACGGGAGGCAGGACAAATGATGTATCACCGCTCATCACCGTTGGAGAAAGGACCATCTGATAGCGATCATCCATAAAACCACGAGGAATCTTAATCAGGAAGGTTAGGTTTACCTTCCCCTTACGTAGCGTAGAGATCTTCACACGAGGGCGTTCAGCAGTGATGGTGACTTCCTTGATCGAGAAGGTTTTGATGCCGTCATCCCCCTTCTGGACGCTATCTAAAGCCTTATTAGTACGCTTCAACGTATCGACCTTCTGCTGGTAGGTAACGATCTCAGAGAGCTGTCCCATACGACCAGCCTGTTCCTCCTTCTCTGTCGGGAGTAGGACCTGTGGGCGTTGAGACTGGAAGAAAAGTTTCTTGGTCATTGGCTCACCACACGAAGCAAGCATAACCACTGCTAGCAGGCAAGCTGCACGCTGTATCATTTGAGTTGGTTTCATCTTATAGGAAAGGAGGGTTAGAGCACGTAAACCAAGCTAAGCGAGACGCGTGTAGGGAGGATGAGCGTACGTGTCATATCCTTGCGTAGGACTACATCACGGGCATTCAGCAGATCATACTGTGTATAGACGACCGAAGCTCCTAGCTCAGCCTCAATGTTCCAGTGCGTGGAGAGTTCGTGCGAATATCCAGCAGAGAGTCCACCTCCATAGAGGAAGCCCTTAGAATAGTTACGATCAAACTTATCCGATCCATACTTATATATGGAGGCAACCCCATGTAGACCAAAGAACAGCCCACGATTGTACGTCCCTTTCGCCCAGTAACGCAGGCTTGGCGTGAAGGTTGCGTTCTCGGTATGCTCCACAGTACTCCAGTCGAAGCGATCCTTAGAGTCCAGCTTAGCGTTGTGATAAGCTGTATGGATTAGTCCTGTGGGCAAAGGGATGCCGAACTTAAAGGGCTTTACCTGCAGGGAGAGCTGTAGCGATACTCGTGATCCAAGCCCGATAGAGGGCTCGATATTGATATTCCCCGTCAGCAAGGAGGGAATATTAGTACTGATGCTAAAGCTCTGAGCCCAGCTGGAGGAAATACCGCACAGCAAGGCCACAATAGCACACAGAAATAGACGTCTTGTCATCGAATATGGGGTTTTAAATTATTCATAAACCAACACCCCGCTTTCACAAGCCAGAGTGTGACTAGGCGGACAAAGGTACAAATTCTTCCCATTATGAAGCTCCCCGCGACCTAAAATCTTCTGTGAATACATCGGCATATCGGGGCTATACGCCATCTAAACTTTTTATTACATTCCCATCTACCTTCCCCAGTCTAATATACTTCACCCTTCTCACTTCAAAAACAACACATACCCAAGAGGAATTTGAGCACTAAACTGAGGAAACAGAGAAGACTGACATACAACAAGATAGAAATCATAAAAATAGAATATCCATGAGTTACCATAAGTCATCAAAACGAGTTACCATAAGTCGTTGGAGCGACTTACCACAACTCGCTCAGACGAGTTACCATAACTCTCTGAAACGAGTTATGGCAACTCATTAAAAGCAGATCCAACAAAAATATTTTCCTCTGGCACACAGTCGATTACCCATCTCACCTAAAGGCATAACGAATTTCCTCATATTATCCATACCCACCCACATCAAAAAATAAAGCCCCCTACTCAGAGCCTCGATGAGGAGACGGAGAATAGGGGGCGCATCCGAAGCAATCAATAAGGATGCAGAGAGAATAAGACCGAAGCCTTATTAGGAGACTGAGACTTTAATCTAAGCAGGTTGCCAAATGTAGATGCTAGATAGCGGTATGCTCAACTCTAGCTCTCTGTGGACTCACCTCTGCGCCTGGTGCTACAGAGGCTACCAACACTAGTGCTTATGTTGCTCAAAAAAACGACGAGCAAAAGCCCGGCAAACATGGGGCAGACGAACAGCCTTCTGTACCGAGAGGACCGTACGACAGCGTAGGTAATAGGTCTTCTCTAGTTCTGCTTCCTTGATACGAGCCGAGAGGGATTGTTCAAGGAACGTGTTCAGCTCTTCATCTGTGAGCGTCTTGTCAGACTTGCGGACACGACCACCGAGGGCTTCGCCCTCACGCCAGAGCTGGAAACGTTTCTCGTCTAGCTCGTTGAGGATGGACATGACACCATCGGCTTCCTTTTCCGTCAGCTCAAGGTGTTGGATGAGGTAGGCTCGCTTCTCTGCTCGGACACGCTCGCGCATCGAGGCCATCCGCTCTTGCTTGTCACCACGAGGACGTTCACGCTTCGCTGTGGATTGCTCTTGCTTCTGAGCCAAAAGACGCTCGTGCCTGGCCATAGCTCGCTCATGCCTTCGCTCTTGCAGTCGCTCATGAAGCAGGGCAAGACGCTGTCGCTGGTGGTCAAGACGCTGCTCATACCTCGCCCTATCTCGCCTCCAGTGAGAGCCTGTCTGCTGGGCCTCGGCAGTAAGACCTACCCCCAGAGCAATCGTGAGGAGGAGGCCATAGACAATCTTCTTCATCATAAACAATAGAGTTAATAGTAACTAGAATACGAAGTCGAAGCAAAGCCTGCTTCACCCAAGAAGAGAGATTTATCAGCATCATACGCAGCGACCTGCCCTCCATATTCGGCATAATAGGCACTGTAGTCTTCGTCCTGCACCTCAGCAGTCGTAGTAGTGACCCGCTGAGTGCCTTCCTTATGTGCTGGGCTGAAAAAGGCGCGGAAGATGAGGTTCATCGAGACGAAGACAGCCGCCAGATAAACGATAGGGCGTACACGTATCCATAGTGAAGGACGTGCATGCTCGGGGTTATCCTCCTGCGGGGTCTCGGGTAGACGGGCGAGGATACGCTCCTCAAGCGCATCAAAATAGCCCTCAGGGACGGAGTAGTGCTGACGACTCTCTTCAGGGGTCGGGAGTTTGGTTTGCTTATCCATATATAACTGTGAAGCACTGAACTTCAATGGGTGAGACAAGATATTAAGGGAAAGGTTTATTCTTCAGCATCAAGAAGCTCAAGAATCTTACGATGAGCATGGTGGTAGGATGCTTTGAGAGCGCCCTCACTCGTTCCCGTCAGCTTAGACATTTGCTCGTAAGGCATCTCATCATAGTAGCGCAGTCGGAAGACCAGTTGCTGCTTGGCAGGAAGGGTAAGGATAGCTTTCTGAAAGCGTTCCTCTACTTCATCCGCATCGAAGTACTCATCTGCATGGAGTCGAGACAATAAATACGCGGCATCAGCCTCTTCACTCGGGCTAATGCGATGCTCCTCCTCACTGCGACGTTTTTTCAGGAAGTTCAGCGCCTCGTAAATGGCAATGCGATACAGCCAAGTCGAGACCTTCGCTTCTCCACGGAAGCCTTCTATTGCCTCCCACGCCTTAATGAACGTATTCTGAACAAGGTCGTCTGCGTCTTCATGCGAATAGACCATACGGCGAATCTGCCAATAGATCTGCTTGGAATAGAGACGCACAACAAGAGAAAACGCCGCCCGCCGAGAGCTAGGCTCGGCAAGCTGGCGTTGCAATTCTTCTTCGGTAATCAGTGGGGTAGTCATCGGTGGTTCTTTACTTGGCGTCGGGGGCGAGTGACACTGTAGCGGAGCATCTTATCTCGCCCTAGAGCGATGGAGAGCGTTTCCCCTTCATTGAGTTTCCCCTCTAGTATGTAGGAGAGGAGCTTATCCTCTACGGTGTGCTGGAGCGTACGGCGGATTGGGCGCGCACCCATTGTACGATCGTTGTCGCGGAGAGCAAGCACTCGGCAAGCCTCAGGTGATACCTTTACATTATATCCTTGCTGGGTCACGCGGTCCTTCAACTGAGCTAACTCAAGCTCAAGGATGCGGACAAGGGCGTCATCAGAGAGAGGCTCGAAGGCAATGACTTCATCCAAACGGTTGAGGAACTCAGGGCTAAATGTCCGCTGTAGTGCCTTCCGTATAATACCCTCACTGCGTGTGGCTTCGTCCGACAGCTCAGCAAAGCCAACCCCTCGAGCAAAGTCTTGAGCTTGACGAGAGCCCACATTACTGGTCATGATCACAATCGTATTGCGGAAGTCCACCACATTACCCTCCGTATCGGTCAGACGACCATCCTCGAAGACCTGCAAGAGAATATTGTATGTGTCCGGGTGGGCTTTCTCTATCTCGTCTAAGAGAACAAGGGAATAAGGCTTCGTGCGTATCGGCTGGGTTAGCTCACCTCCTTCACCAAAGCCCACGTATCCAGGCGGTGAGCCAATGAGACGAGAGACAGCAAAACGCTCGGAAAATTCACTCATATCGATGCGAACCATTGCATCTTCACTCCCGAAGACCTCACGGGCAAGAGCTTTAGCCAGGTACGTCTTCCCGACTCCTGTCGGTCCGAGGAAAAGCATTGAAGCAATCGGGCGACGACTGTCTCGCAGTCCAAGACGTGATCGCTGCACGGTGCGGGCGATCGCTTCCACTGCCTTATCCTGCCCAATGACACGCTCTTTCAGATAGTGTGGTAGGCCGATGAGACGCTTCAGCTCACTCTCTGTCGTAATGCGCTCTAAAGGAAGGCCTGTAAGTCGGGCAAGAGCTTGATCGACATCATCCTCAGTATATCCAAACTCCATTTGCCCTCGGTTAAGGTCAGCACGTTTGATACGAGTTCGGACCTCTGCACCAGTGGCATCCATGAGCTCAATCGCCTTGTAAGGGTATGGAAGAGCAGGCATGTACCGCTCGGAGAGCATAAGAATACGCTCCAGGAGGGGCTGCAAGTCTATACCAAAGAAGTCTCCATATAGGCGACTCTTAGCAAGGAGGACTTGGTGAGTCTGCTCTTTTGTTAAGGGCTCAACGAGGATTGGATAGCAGTAGCGCGACATCAAATCACTATCATCAATACTCTGAGAGAAGCCACTACTCGTAGCTGTACCTATTAGGCGAAGCCCATGAAGCTCTAGGGCAGAGAAAATCAACTCAGCAGCATCAACACTGGAGCCACGCCCCCCAGACTTCATCAGGTGAATATCATCAATGAAAAGAAGTACCTCTGGGTGACTACGCAGAGCCTCCACAAGCGAACGAACGGAACTCTCTACCCCCCCTTGAAACTGAGAACCAGCGAAAAGCCTCGCCATACTCAGCTGTAGGATATGCCTATATGGGAAGCCTTCGGGCAGCTCATCACCATGGGCAATCATCCGAGCAAGCTGACGTACAACTTCGGTCTTACCAACCTTAGGTTCACCTATGATTATTGGGCTACACTTCTTATAGCGAAGGAGCAGCTGCTGAAGATGCGCTAACTGATTCTCCCGCCCAACACAAGTGTCAGGCTCTTTCTCTTCTCGCTGGAGGCGCTCAACTAAATCTACCCCAAAGTCTGCAAACGGGAAGCGACTATTGGCATTACCCCCTTGCTCTGCATCTACAGACTCCAAATGGTCTGCAAGCCCTTTGAGCATACGGAGCATTGCCTCCCCATCAATCGAAGTCTCTCCATCGGGTCCTTTGGCAAAAGCGGATACGGGCTTGAAGTTCTCATCGAGGCGTACTGCTGTGATGTGTGCCCTCCCAAGTAGAGACTTCGCCGAGGACATCTGTAGCTCTCCCTCTGAGGGCATATCTGCATGCTCAGTCATCCCCTGCTGGTGTCCACTAAGTCCACCCTCCACACGAGAGAGCAAGGAGTCACGCTGGGGTACAATGTCGTGTGCAACCAGATAGGAGGAGAGAATTGTAGTCTCTTCACTGAAATAGATGCTCAATAGGAGGTGTAATGGACTTATAGCCTTATCACCTAAAAGGGTCGAAATCTCAGCAGCACGTGCAATGGTCTCATGTGCCTCTACATTATATAGGATGGGCTCTGAAGCAGTCCCAGATCCCCGCTCCAGCATTTCCTCTAGTCGGCGCATCAGCTCAAGGTGAGAGAGGCCACGGTCATTAAAGAACTTGATAGCGGCACTTGTACCTTCTTTCAATATTCCCCAGAGGAGGAGATTGGGATTGACCTCCGACACCCCGAGCTCACGAGCTTGCTCAGAGGCTAACTCAAGGGCTGAGCGAAAGGTGTCTGTATAATTATACTTCATCTTTTCCTTTGCTTACTAAGCCTTAACCTGGATAGCATGGAGCTTAGCGTAATGACCATTTAGTGCTAGTAGCTCCTCATGTGTACCTTGCTCCACAATACATCCGCCATCGACAACACAGATAAGATCTGCATGTACGATCGTAGAGAGGCGGTGGGCAATGACAATCGTTGTACGCCCTGTCATCAGCCGGTCTAGAGCACTCTGCACAAGGCGTTCACTCTTGGTGTCAAGGGCCGATGTAGCCTCATCGAGGATGAGAATTGGAGGATTTTTATAGACTGCACGTGCTATAGAGAGACGCTGGCGTTGCCCTCCCGAGAGCTTACCACCTCGGTCTCCAATATTCGTCTGATAGCCATCAGGAAGCACATCAATGAATTCGTCTGCATGAGCCACCTCTGCGGCACGACGTACAGCCTCCTCCGTAGCATCCTCAATCCCAAAAGCTATGTTGTCAAAGACCGAGCCATTGAAAAGAATGGGATCTTGGTTTACATTCCCCATCAGATGTCTGAGGTCTTGTACAGCGACGTCCCTTATATCAACGCCATCAATCGTGATGCTCCCCTCCACTACATCGTAGAAGCGTGGGATGAGATCAACAAGCGTGGTTTTACCCGATCCCGAGTGGCCAACAAGAGCCACCGTTTGTCCCTTGCGAATCTTGAGGTTTACATCTCGCAGGACCCACTCCTCAGCATAACGGAAAGAGACATGGTGTAGCTCGATTGCATCCTGGAAGGTCACAGGCATCGGGTACTCAGGGTCTAGGATTGAGCTCTCAGCCTTTAGGATACGATCGACACGCTCCATCGATGCCATCCCCCTACGAATAGCATAGAGACCTTTGCTCAGCTCCTTGAGAGGATTGATGAGACTATAGAAGATAACAAGGTAATAAATGAACGTAGAGGCTGTAATCTCGCTTGATTGAGCAAGAATGAGTGATCCTCCATACCAAAGGACTATGACAATAGCAATCGTACCCAAGAACTCACTCATCGGGTGTGCTAAGAGCTGCCTACGCCCTACGCCGATGACTGTACGTCTGAGCTTCTCATTGAGTGTCTCAAATCGCCGAGCCACATACTCCTCTGCCGTGAAAGCCTTCACAATGCGAAGACCTCCTAGCGTTTCCTCCACTTGGCTAATCAACTCTCCAGACTGATTCTGAGCCTCTAGGCTTGTACGCTTGAGCGACTTCCCCACTCGTCCCATGATAAACCCTGCGATGGGCAGGACAAAGATTACAAAGAGGGTGAGCTCCCAGCTAATGATAAACATCGACCCAAGGTACACAGTGATTAGGATGGGATTTTTTAGGAGCAGGTCAAGCGAACTCATCACAGAGTTCTCCACCTCCCCAACGTCACCTGTGATACGGGCCAGCACATCTCCTTTACGCTCCTCACTGAAGAAGGCAAGGGGAAGGGAGAGTATCTTACGATTCATCATATTGCGAAGGTCCCGCACCACCCCTGTACGCATTGGGATCAGGAAGAACCCTCCGAGATAGGTAGCCCCTACCTTGAGCATCGTCATCAGGACAAGGTACACCCCGAGCACAATGAGCGTATAGGAGCCACCCTTCGTCTCGATCATATTGGAGACAGCATAACCAAAGTTGTGAGACAGCACCTGGGGTAGTTGTCTCCATCCCTCTTGAGAGGCTAGGTCAAGCGTTGACCAAGGAATAAACGTCGTGACTCGACCCTCGATCTGGAAGAGGATATTTAAGATCGGCATCACGAGGGAGAACGCCACAAGATTAAGTAGCGCACTAAGTATATTAAAGAAGACAGCGAGAGATAAAAGCCCCTTGTATTTAGGGGCAATAAATCGCTGCACAAGCATCAAAATATCTTTCATCCAAAATCATTAACAATGCCACTCTAGCCTACTTGACTTTATTATAATGGCTAGATGGCACACCCAAATGAACACAATAATTATACCAAAGTTACGACTTTCCTCTCACTCCCTTGTGGCAAAGCCACTCTCTCCGCCTCAACAAATCAAACAGAAGCCCCTACCACATACATCTTGAATATGCGGTAGGGGCTAGATGGATCTCCAAAGGGGCTATACAGAGGCTATATACCTACACCTCCGCCACCAGGCTGGCCACTATCACCACCAGGCTTCCCTGGCTGGGGAGTCTTAGGCTTAGCATCCTTTGCCTTGGGGTTGTGAACCCCGATGGAGACTCGCTGTGCAGACCGACGCATATCAGCCTTCGGAGCAAATCGCACCACGGGATGGCGAAGGGAGTGGAGGGTGATGTCCTCCTCCTTATCCACCATACGTACGGGGACGGTGACACGGAGTGAGCCCAGCTCGCCAAGATCTACTGCTCGGCCTTCCTCCAGGGCACGGAGGACGAAGCGAGAGAGGGCTGAGATAGCAGCTCGGACATCGGCATGGGTGAGTGACGTAGAGTAGACGATTTCGTTCTCTACTTCTTTGAGAGAAACACGATCATAGTGCTTGCGCTTTGCATAGAAGACAGTCTGTCCTTTACGCTTGCCAAGATTGAGCTTCTTGGACTTTACTTCAAAGTGAATCATAGTAGTTACTTAAATAAAAATGAATACATAGGTAGTCGTTTCTGTCTCAGGTTTCCCCTCATATCAGACAGGTACGCTTCGGGTCACTTGGTGCACCAAATATATAGGAGTGATCCTCGGTATACTCTAGTCGTTTTGTGGTTCATCCCTTTCGACAAGACAAAGGTAGAATGAGTTTTTTAGTCCGCCAAGCCCCCCAAAGAAATTCATGCCGAGTTACTATAACTCCCTCCAAAAGTTTTTCATTCCTTAACAAAGCATCCCCGTCCATCTTCATCACCCCATATAATAAATGTACGCGCGCGAGACGAAGAGAGACAAGAGAGATATAAAACATCGGTAGGGCATAGGAACGAAACGAGGGCTGTGCCGTCATACGTGACAGCACAGCCCTCTGTAATAGATGAGGCTTAGGTAGTGGCTTAGCCGTTTACCTTAGCCATGTGAGCTACGAGGTCGAGGACCTTATTGGAGTAACCGATTTCGTTGTCGTACCAGCTAACGAGCTTAACGAACTTGTCGGTAAGAGCGATACCAGCCTTAGCGTCGAAGATAGACGTGCGGGTGTCACCGAGGAAGTCGCTAGATACAACGTCTTCGTCCGTGTAGCCGAGGATGCCCTTTAGTTCACCTTCAGAAGCCTTCTTGATAGCTTCGCAGATCTCTGCGTAGGTAGCAGGCTTAG
>ERZ772827.602-NODE-602-length-19626-cov-4.600531_pt1 | contig 19626 bp, 15 predicted proteins | sample MGYA00580850_ERZ772827 | MGnify/ENA primary metagenome ERZ772827 (study PRJEB29015, sample SAMEA2737950) | human oral metagenome | biome: human oral; feature: human-associated habitat; material: dental | place: China | collected 2145 ...
GGGGGGGGGGGGCGGGGCGGGGGGCGGGGTGGGCACAACGGCGGCTGCCGCGGTCCTGCGGCACACTGGCGCCGTGCCCGACCGCCCCTCGCCCACCACCTCCGGCCTCCCCGCAACCCCGGGCACGCCCGACACCCCAGGCGCGCCCCTGCGTGACCTCACGGCTCTGCTGGAGACCATCGGCGCGCGCGACGGCCGCCTCGTCCACCTTGAGCGCGTGCCCGCCCGCCCAGGTCGGCACGGCCACTGGCCCGACTGGGCGGACGCCGAGCTCGTCGCCGCCTACGCCCGCCTGGGCGTCGCGCGGCCGTGGACGCACCAGCAGGCGGCGGCCGAGTCCCTCCGCTCCGGCCGCCACACGGTCCTGGCCACCGGCACCGGCTCCGGCAAGTCCCTGGCCGCCTGGCTGCCCGCCCTCTCCGACGTCCTGGCCGCCCAGCGCGCCGACGGCGACGCCCCGGCCACACGCATCTCCGCCTACGGGCGGCGCCCCACGACCCTCTACCTGTCTCCCACCAAGGCACTGGCCGCAGACCAGGCCTCCGCCCTGGAGCGGCTCGTCCACGAGCTCGAGGCCCTCCAGCGCGAGTCCGGCACGCCCGCCGGGGCCGTGCGCACCGTGCGCACCGGCACCTGCGACGGCGACACCCCGCTGGCGGAGCGCGACTGGGCCCGGGCGCACGCCGATATCGTCCTGACCAACCCCGACTTCCTGCACTTCTCCCTGCTGCCCGGTCACGAGCGGTGGAGCCGGTTCCTGCGCTCCCTGCGCTACGTCGTCGTCGACGAGTGCCACGCCTACCGCGGGGTCCTGGGCGCGCATGTGGCCCTGGTGCTGCGTCGCCTCCTGCGTCTCGTGCGGCGCCTGCGCCCCGGCGAGCCCGGGCCCGTCGTGCTGTGCGCCTCGGCGACCGCCGCGGAGCCCGCCCTGACGGCCGCGCGTCTCATCGGCGTCGACGAGCAGGCCGTCGTCTCCGTCACCGACGACGGCGCCCCCGCCGGCGAGCGGACCCTCGCCCTGTGGCAGCCGGCGCTGCGCGACCCGTGGGCCACCTGGGAGAGCACAGCCGCCTCGCCGGACTCCGACGACCCCGGCGAGGACCCCGGCGCGCGGCGCTCGGCCGTCGTCGAGGCCGCCGAGCTCCTCGTCGACCTCATGAGCGTGGGTGCCCGCGCCCTCGTCTTCGTCCGCTCGCGGCGCAGCGCCGAGCTCGTCGCCGAGCGCGCCCGCCACAGCCTGGGCCTGTCCGTGCCCGAGCTCGTCCCGACGGTGCGCGCCTACCGCGGCGGCTACCTGCCGGAGGAGCGGCGCGCGCTTGAGCGCGACCTGCGGCGCGGCGCCCTGCGCGCCCTGGCCACCACCAACGCCCTCGAGCTCGGCATCGACGTCACCGGCCTGGACGCCGTCCTCATCGCCGGGTGGCCGGGCACGCGCGTGAGCCTGGGCCAGCAGGCGGGGCGCGCCGGCAGGGCGGGCGCGCGCGGGCTGGCCGTGCTCATCGCCTCCGACAACCCGCTCGACAGCTACCTCGTGCACCACCCCGAGGCCGTCTTCGCCGCACCCGAGGCCACGGTCTTCGACCCGGCCAACCCCTACGTGCTCGCCCCGCACCTGTGCGCCGCCGCCAGCGAGTCGCCCCTGCGCGTCGAGGACCTGGCACTGTTCGGGCTGGAGGACGAGTCCCTCCTCGGGGACCTGGCCGCTCGCGGGGCCCTGCGCCGTCGGCCCTCGGGCTGGTTCTGGAACACGGGCCTGCCCGGCCGGGCCCAGGACCTCACGAGCCTGCGCGGCGACGGGCCACCGGACGTGCCCGTGGTCGAGGCCTCCACCGGCACCGTCATCGGCACGGTGAGCGGGGCCTCGGCCGACGCGACCATCCACGAGGGCGCCGTCTACGTCCACCAGGGACGCAGCTACGTCGTCGACGAGCTCACCGAGGAGGCCGCGCTCGTCACCGAGCGCAGGGCCGTCGGCTACCGCACGCGCGCCCGCGAGCACACAAGCGTGCGCATCATCGCCGAGCGCGAGAGCCAGCAGTGGGCCGACGGTGTCACCTGGTCCTTCGGCTCCGTGGAGGTCACCAGCCAGGTCGTCGGCTACGTCACGCAGGCGCTGCCGGGGATGGAGGTGGTCGCGCAGCACCGCCTGGACATGCCCGAGCGCGTCCTGCCGACCGCGGCCGTGTGGTGGACCGTGCCCGTGGAGGTCACGCAGACGGCCGGGCTCACACCCGCCGAGCTGCCGGGGGCGCTGCACGCCGCCGAGCACGCGTCGATCGGGATGCTGCCGCTGCTGGCGACCTGCGACCGCTGGGACATCGGCGGGCTGTCGGTGGCCGTGCACCCGCAGACGATGGCGCCGACCGTCTTCGTGCACGACGCCCAGGCGGGCGGGGCGGGCTTCGCTGAGCGCGGGTTCCGCGCCGGACGCGAGTGGCTCAGTGCCACGCTCGCGGTCATCGAGGGCTGCGGCTGCACCACGGGCTGCCCCTCGTGCGTGCAGTCCCCCAAGTGCGGCAACAACAACGAGCCCCTCGACAAGGCGGGCGCCGTGACGCTGCTGAGGCTGCTGCTCGACGCGGCTCCGGGCGCACGCGCCTGAGGGCGCGCAGGTGGCAGGTGAGCCCGGCCGTCATGACCGGGACCCAAACGCACGGTGGCGGTGCCTGAGGGCCCGCGCCGGCGCGAGCGGCGCTCAGCGCCCGAAGGTCGCGGCCACCCGCGGGTTGTCGTCGAGGTAGCCGTCGAGGACGTCGCGCGCGACGTTGACCGAGTCGACCAGCGGGTGCGAGGCGAGGGCGCGCCAGGCCAGGGAGAGGTCGCCGCTGAAGGTCGCGTCGATGACGAGCTCCTCGCACCCCTTGACCGTCGCGACCAGACCCATCTCGGCGCCGCCCAGGGCGCCGACCCGCTGGGGGTGGACGCCGTCGGCGTCCACGACGCAGGGCACCTCGATGACCGCGTCCTCGCGCAGCTGGGGGATGATGAGGCCCGCGCCGTCGGCCGCGTGCGCGTCCGCGTTGGAGACGTCGAGGATCATGCGCGCGCTCGCCCCGGTGGTCACGGCCGTCATGAGGTCGAGGGCCACCTGCTGGTAGCCGCCGCCCGCGATGTCCTCCTCCCGGCGTCCCGCGCGCTCAGACTCGTCGCGGGACTCGGCCATGTATGTCGCCTCACGCTCCTCGTGGGCCTCGGTCCACAGGCGGCCGGCGCTCGCCGGGTCCTTCTCGACCGCCTCGTAGAAGGCCTGCTGCTGGCGCTCGAGGAACTCCCCGCGAGTCTGCACCTCCTGACGGATGCGGTCGACGGCCTCGCGGTTGAGGTAGTAGTAGAAGAGGTACTCGTTGGGGAGCATCCCGAGCGTGCGGATCCAGTCGGCACCGATGGTGCGCGCCTCCTCGATGTGGTCGAGGGCGGCGTCGTCGGCGATGAGGCCGGCCAGATGCTCCTCTCCGCCGATGCTCAGCGACCGCAGCCATCCGAGGTGGTTGAGGCCCACATAGTCGAAGTCGACGACGCCGGCGTGCCCGGCCGTCCCCTCGACGGCGCTGACGCGGCAGGCGTCCCCGCCGACGGCGGCCGTCACGCGGCGCACGAGCCCGATCGGGGTGTCACAGATGCCGACGACACGGTCTCCGAGCACCGTGCGCATCGCCTGGGTGATGATGCCGGCCGGGTTGGTGAAGTTGATGACCCAGGCCTCGGGGGCGAGGTCCCGCACCGCGCGGGCGAGCTCCATGGCCACCGGGATCGTGCGGAAGGCGTAGGCGTAGCCGCCCACGCCGACCGTCTCCTGGCCGAGGACGCCTCGGGCCAGGGCCACGCGCTCGTCGATGACCCGGCCCTGGGTGCCGCCGACACGGACCGCGGAGAAGATGAAGTCGGCGCCGACGACGGCCTCGCGCAGGTCCGTCGTCGAGGTGATGACGGGGGCCTGCGGGTAGTCGAGGTCGGCGAGCACGGCGCGCATGACCTCGAGACGGCGGCGCGAGGAGTCGTACAGGCACAGCTCGTCGACGACGAGTCCCGGGTAGGCGCCGGTGCCGGCGCGCGCCTGGGCGAGGACCTCGGCGACCTGCGGGACGCGGAACCCGCCGCCTCCGGCGATGAGGAGCTTCATGCGAGCACGACCTCCGTGTCGGTGCCCGCCAGGGTGTCCAGCGGGGCGGTTGAGGGATCGACCGTGGTGATGACGGCCTGAAGGTCGGTGACGGGCAGGACCGGCAGGAGGCCCGAGCCCGGGAACTTGTCCGCCGTGGCTGCCAGGACGGAGCGCTCGGAGGCGGCGTGGATGGCCTGCTTGATCGGCACCTCGGTGCCGGTGGAGTCCATGACGGTGCCGTCCGCACGCAGGCCGGAGGTGCCCAGGAAGGCGATGTCGGCTCGCAGCCGGGCGAGGGCCTCCTGGGTCAGCGTGCCCACGAGTGACAGGTAGGAGGAGCGCAGCACCCCGCCGAGGACGATAACCTCGACGTCGTGGTCCCCGCGCAGCTCGTCGACGACGGCGAGCGAGGCGGTGACGACGGTGATGGCGCGGCCGCGCAGGTGACGGGCGATGGCGGCGCAGGTCGTGCCGATGTCGAGGACGACGATGTCGCGGTCGGCCACCATCGCGGCGGCGGCCGCGCCGACCCGGTCTTTCTCGTCCGCGGCGCGGGTGGCCACGTGACGGAAGGGCTGGTCGTCGGCCTCCGGGGCGCCGCCTCCGCGCACGCGCTGAAGCAGCCCGGCCTTGTCCATCCGGTTGAGGTCCCGCCGAATCGTCGACGGCGAGACCTCCAGGCGCTCGGCGAGCTCGCCGACGGAGGCGCCGCCGTGCGTGCGCACCATCTCGAGGATGGCGGACCGGCGCTGCTGGGCAATCATGAGCAGAGGATAGCGCGACCAGACCGCAGGTTCAGTCAACTTTAAGCAAAATCGCTTACGATGGTGCACGAGCGGCGTAGAGTGACGGCCAACGCCTGCGACACACGGCATTCGATGACGAGAGGAGGCAGGTGATGGTCCGAGCAGCGACCCCGGACCTCGGCCTCGGCTCCCTCATGCCGATCACGCCCGGTGCGGAGCACCCCGTCGTCGCCGTCGGCCCGGTCTTCCTCGACGTGATCATGACCGGCCTCACCCACGCCCCGCGCCCGGGAGAGGAGCAGTGGGTGAGCGACTGCGCGCTCATGCCCGGCGGCGCCGCCAACCAGGGTGTCGCCCTGGCCCGGCTCGGGCTGCCCACGGCCCTGCTGTGCCACCTCGGCCTCGACGCCGCAGGCCTCCTGGTCCGCTCCATGCTCACGCGCGAGCGCATCGACCTGGGGTGGGCGGTCGACGTCGAGCGCCAGAACGTCACCGTCTCCCTCGCCTTCGACGGCGACCGCGCCATGACCACCGTCGGGCGCGACGACGCCCCCACGCTCGCCGCGCTCGCGCAGGCGGGCACGGTCCCTGCCGCCGTCGTCACCGACCAGCGCACCGTCACGGCCAACACCGCCGTCCTGACGGCGTGGAGGAGCGGGCACGCGCACCCCTGCGTAGTCTCCGACGTCGGGTGGGACCCCACTGGGGCCTGGGACCCCACCGACCTGGACCGGCTCGACCTCGTGGACGTGTTCGTCCCCAACGAGGCCGAGGCGACGCGCTACACCCGCACCACCACCGCCGAGGAGGCCGCCCGGGCGCTGGCCGGACGCGTGCCCCTGGCCGTCGTGACCCGCGGCGGGGACGGCGTCGTCGCCTGCACCGGCGACGAGATCGTCACCCTCCCGGCGGCGCCCGTGCGCCCCGTGGACACGACGGGCGCCGGAGACTCTTTCACGGCGGGACTCGTCTGGGCGCTCGCCCAGGGGCTGGGCCTGCGTGCCGCGCTGAGCGCCGGCTCCGTGACCGCCTCGTGCACCCTGACCCGCCCCGGCGGCTCGGCCAACACGCCGACGCCCACCGAGGTGGCCGCCCACGCCCGCTCACTCGACCTCGCCCAGGTCTACGACCTCAGCTTCCTCGACCTCATCGACCACACGGGCAGCGCGTCCGGCCGCTGACGCCGACGCCCGGCACGCACCCGCACCACCACGGACCGCGGAGCTCACCGACGAGCGCCGCACACCACCACCCCAGTGAAGGAGAAGGCCATGATTCCCCATTCCGTCCCCCCGGCCTCACAGCCGCGCCGTCACGCCACCACCCGCCGTGGTTTCCTCGTCTCCACCGGTGTGCTCGCCGCATCGGGTGCCCTCGCCGCCTGCACGCCCGGCGCCTCCACCCCGGGCGGCTCCGGCGCGGCCCCCGTGCAGGTGACCACCGACATCTCCTCCCTGCCCGAGCAGACGCTCGTCGTGTGGGACCAGGAGGTCCGCGGCGGTCAGAACGAGCAGATCGACCGGCTCAACACGGCCTTCATGAGGAAGTACCCGAACATCACGATCGAACGGAACTCCCAGTCCTTCGACGACTTGCAGACCACACTGCGCCTGGCGCTGACCGGGGACGACGCCCCCGACGTCGTCGAGGCGAACAACGGGCGCAACACCATGGGCCAGTTCGTCGCCGCCGGCCAGCTCATGGCGCTGGATCCGTGGATCGAGGCCTACGGCTGGGACTCCTCCTACTCGCCGTCGATCCTCAGCTACTCCTCCTACTCCGAGGACGGCACGACCTTCGGTGAGGGCAAGCTGTGGGGGCTGCCCCAGGTCGGCGAGTCCGTCGGCATCTACTACTCGCCCTCACGCCTGGCCGAGCTCGGCATCACCCTGCCGACCACCTGGGAGGAGCTCGTCGCGAGCCTGAGGACCATCAAGGACGCCGGCAAGACGCCCCTCATGCTCGGCAACGTGGAGAAGTGGCCCGCGCTGCACGTGTTCGGCCCCGTCCAGGGTGCCCACGTCAGTGCGCAGACCATCCGCGCCCTGGGCTTCGGCAACGCGGGCGCCTCCTGGAGCACCCCAGAGAACCTCGCCGCCGCCACCGAGCTGCAGGGCTGGGCCACCAGCGGCTACTTCAACGAGGGCTTCAACGGCGTCGACTACGACACCGTCTGGCAGGACTTCTCGACCGGCACGGGCGTGTATCTCATCGCCGGGTCCTGGCTGGCCCCGGACCTCGCCTCCGTCATGGGCGAGGACGTGCGCTTCATGCTCCCGCCCAAGTCCGAGGCCATGAGCAAGGTCGCGACGACGGGCGGCACCGGCCTGCCCTTCGCCATCACCTCCGCGGCGAAGGACCCGAACGTCGCCGCCGCCTACATCGACTTCATCACCAACGCCGACGCGATGAAGGTCCTGGCGGAGACCGGCAACGTGCCCGTCAACGACACGGCCTCCTTCACCACGGACGCCACCAGCGTCGTCAACGACGTCATGAACGCCTTCGAGGAGGTCACCACCGAGGGCGAGGTGCTGCCCTACCTCGACTACGCGACCCCGACCTTCGACCAGGTCATGGGCGACGCCCTCCAGACGCTGCTCGACGGCCGCTCGACCCCGCAGGAGTTCCTCGACACCCTTGAGGCCTCCTACACGCAGTTCACGGGCGCCTGACCGCCGTCGGCGACGGTTGGACCGTCGCGCGCACCACCACCGCCCGCCTCACGCCCCGGGCCGGGCGCCGCGGCACCGGCGCCCGGCCCATCCCACCACCTGAGGTTCACTCATGACCACGCAGACCACCTCGCCACCGACGCCGACGCGGCCCCGTGAGCGCAGGAGGCTCTCCACGCGGCGCAACCACGCTGTCGTGTCCGTCGCTCTCCTGGCCCTGCCGCTGACCGTCTACGCCGTGTTCATGCTCTACCCGCTGACCAGGGTGGTGCAGCTGTCCTTCTTCAGGTGGGACGGCCTGAGCCTCGGCACCTGGGTGGGGCTGGGGAACTACCGGACCACCTTGAGCGACGAGCGGCTCGTGGGCGCCTTCGTCCACGCTCTCGTCCTCATCATCTTCTACGCCGTCATCCCGCTGGCGATCGGCCTCGTGCTGGCCAGCCTCCTGGCCCGGGCCAGGGTGCGCGGCATCGGCTTCTTCCGCACGGTCGTGTTCCTGCCTCAGGTCATCGCGATGGTCGTCCTCGCGGTGTCGTGGCGGAGGATCTACGCCCCCGACGGTCTGCTCAACTCGGCGCTCAGGCTCATCGGGCTCGACGCCCTCACCAGGTCGTGGCTGGGGGACTTCGACACGGCGCTCATCGCCGTCGGTCTCATCGGCACGTGGGTGAGCACCGGGCTCGTGACGGTCCTGCTCATGTCCGGCATCGCCGGCATCCCGCGGGACTACTACGAGGCCGCCACGCTCGACGGCGCCGGGTGGTGGCGCCGTTTCTGGTACGTGACGATCCCGGGGGTGCGCGCTGAGATCCTCGTGTCCCTCACCCTGACGGTCATCACGGCCCTCAAGACCTTCGACCTGGTGTATGTCACCACCTCCGGCGGGCCGGGGACGTCGACGACAGTGCCCTCCTACGAGGTCTACAACCAGGCCTTCCGGCTGGGCAGTGTCGGCACGGCGTCCTCCCTGGCCGTCATCCTCACGCTGGTCATCTTCGTCATCAACCTCGCCATCAACCTGCTCGGGGAGCGCGAGCGATGACCACCACCCGCACCGAGAGGACCGTCAACTACGTCGTCCTCATCCTCTTCGCCTTGCAGGCCCTCATCCCCGTCCTGTACGTCATCTTCCTGGCACTGAGCTCGGAGACGATCGGCGACGCCTCGTGGGGCCACCTGGAGAACTTCGCGACGGCGTGGGAGCAGGGGCACTTCTCCCAGTACATGACCAACTCGGTGCTCGTCGCCGTGCTCGTCGTCTGCCTCGCCCTCGTGCTGTCGCTCATGAGCGGCTACGTGCTGGGCATCCTGCGTCCCAGGGGCGCCGACCTCATGTTCTACGTCTTCCTCATCGGCATCATGGTGCCCTCCGAGGCGATCGTGCTGCCCCTGTTCTTCGGCATGCGCGACCTCGGACTGACCGACACGATCTGGGCGGTGGCCCTGCCGCAGACGGCGCAGTCGCTGGCCTTCGGCACCTTCTGGATGCGCGCGTTCTTCCGCGGCGTGGACCCGGCAATCCTTGAGGCCGCCCGCATCGACGGCGCGACGGATGTGAGGATCCTCCTGTCGATCCTGCTTCCCATCGGCCGGCCCGCCATCGTCACCCAGGTGGTGCTGACCTTCATGTGGACGTGGAACGACTTCCTCATCCCGTTGGTCATGAGCCCATCGGGGCGGATGCGCACCGCGCCGCTGGGTCTGGCCTTCTTCCAGGGGCAGTACACGCAGGGGACGACGCTGCTCGCCGCGGGCGCCGTGCTCGTGGCTCTGCCCATGGTGGTCCTGTACCTCGTTCTGCAGAAGCAGTTCATCTCCGGCATGACCGACGGCGCCGTCAAGGGCTGACGCCGCCTCCCCACCGGCGGGGCGGGCGGGTACGGGAGGGGACGGGATGTCCGGGGCGGGCACTGCCCGCAGTGCCCTGAGAGAGGAATCGCCGGAACAGGTCCCGTGCTACCTGCACGGCCGGAGGATGTCGTGGCCGGCTACGACTACGTCGCCGCCGGTCCCGAGCTCGGACGCACCGTCCTCGTCACCGCCTGAACGGTGCTCACCAGCGAGGCGCCGACCCCGGGACCGTCTGGGCCACACGGACCGTGACCGGCCTCAGTCCGCTTCCACGGGGCCGGCGCGGGCGCTCGCGGCAGCGGAGCCCGTGCCTCCGAGGATCGGCGCGGCGACGCTGACGCTCACCGTCACGTCCTCGCCGTCGACGGTGCAGCCGGTCAGCGTGGCCCCGTTCGCGCGGGCGACCGTCCCGGCGACGGCGCACGGATCACCCGGGGCGACGAGCGAGCTCAGGGCCGTCGCCCCGCCCAGTGCCGCCAGGTCCGCGGCCAGGCGCGCCCTGCCTGCCGCCGCCTGGGCCTGGATGAGGCCAACGACGCCGACGGCGAGGACGAGCAGGACCGCGATGATGGCGAGCGCCATGACGGTCCCCGCCCCGCGCTCAGCCCCACGGCCGTGGGCACCGGGGAGCGGCTCACCCCTGCGTCCCAGACTCATGGGCCGCTCCAACCGAGGGCCGCGATGGAGCACAACCGAGAGCCTGCGTCCCGGGCTCATGGGCTGCTCGGCTCGGTCCAGGCGCAGGCGCGGCTGCGCGCCGTCACCCCGGCGGCACCCAGCGGCCCGGGCACGGCGCGGCTCACACTGACGCAGGTGAGGTCCCCCTGTGCGGAGACGCTCAGCTCGACACCTCCGGCCGCCTGCGAGGCGATCCCCGCGAGGTCTGTCCGGCCGATGGCGGCGGCTCGCGCCGCCACGCGCGCCGCGTCGGTGACACGCAGCTGGGTGACTCCGGCACTCACACCCGACAGGACGAGGAGCAGCACGAGGGCGACCGCCGGCATGGTCACGGCCAGCTCCGCCGTGACCATGCCGCACTCGGTCTGCCGCGTCGGGACCCCGTCGTGCGCCGCCCGCCGGACCGTCCAGTGCCACCGTGGCCGCTGCCGGTCCCGGCTCATGGCTCAGCCGATCGACAGGGCGGACTCGATGATGCCCTGGAGGAGCCCGGTGAGGGAGCCGGAACGGATGATGGCGAGCAGCAGCCCGCCGAAGGCGGCGGCCGCGAGCGTGCCGATCGCGTACTCGGCAGTGGCCATCCCGGCTTCCCCTGCGGGATCGGGGGTGCCGTCCGGCGCGGTGCGAGAGCCGGGGCCCTCGGTGCCGAGCTGGTGGCTGAGATGTCCGCCGGCCTCGGGGTGGGTCAGCAGCCATGCGGTGCGGACCGCGTCCAGCAGGCCGCGGGTGTGGGCCGTCGTCGTGGGCATGTCTCCTCCTCAGGGTGAGGAACGGCGGCCCGTCTCGTTCAGGGCCGGGAGGGCCGCCGTTCGCGGGCGATCTGCCCGCCCCTCAAGAGTGGTCTGGTCCGTGACGCAGCGCACTCTCAGCTCTCATGCCTGTGGACAGGGGTGTCGCGAAGCGTGCCTGTGATGCCCGGGCTGTCGTCAGGGGGCTGACGCGACCGACGAGCCAGGCGAGGCAGGAGCGGCGGACGAGCCGGGCGCAGCAGGTTCGGAAAGCGCATCAGGCGCAGCAGGCTCGGAGAGCACGTCTGGCGAAGCAGACGAGGCGGGCCGCCGGTAGACGAGGTCGCGGTCCTCGTGACCGCCGATGAGGAAGACGTGGTCGCCAACTTCCTCGAAGCCGAAGCGCTGGTAGAAGCGCTGAGCTCCGAAGTTGTTCTCCCACACGCCCAGCCACAGCACACGGGGCCCTTGTGCCAGCAGCCACTGCATGGCCGCGGTCATGAGGGCGCTGCCGCGGCCGCCGCCTTGGTGCGTGCGCCTGAGGTAGAGGCGCTTGACCTCGCCGTCGCCGGGGCGCACCTGCTCGTGCTCAAGGTCACAGGGTCCGGCGAGCACGTAGCCGACGACGGTGGTGGCGCCGTCGATCTCCTCCTCCCCGAGGAGGAAGCGGTGTGCGGGGTCGTCCAGGAGCGCCGTGAACGCGGCCTCGCTGTAGGTCTCATTGAGGAAGGCCCGCAGGTCCTCGGGGTCGTAGAGGTGTCCGAAGGTCTCGCAGAAGGTATCGACGGACAGCGCCTGGAGCACAGGCAGGTCCTCGCGGGTGGCCGGGCGGATCATCATGGGGTCATTGTGCTCGGGATCGCCCCCGCTCAGCCGGCTCGGCACACCTCGCGCGCCCCTCATCACCCCTGCCCTCGTCGGCGTAGCGGCGTGCGCGCAGGAAGGTCCGCCCCCCGGCCCAGGCGACGAGCTCTTCGTCACTGACGCGGGCGGGCCAGTCCTCATCCGTGATCTCGCGCGCCGCTCCCCCAGGTTACGGGGCCCCACCGACAGCAATCCGCTGCCCAGCCGCGGGGCCGCACGCGGGCGGCATCATGGAGCCGACGGCGTCACCCGCCCCGCCCGCTCGGCCCGACGGCGTCGCCCGCCCCGCCCGCTCGGCCCGACGGCGTTGCGGGTCGCTGCGAAGGCCACCACCGTGCGCCCGGCTCATGCTCCTCAGCCGCGGCGGCCGATGAGGGGCACAAGCACGGGGGTTCGCGCCTTGTACCTCTCGTAGTCCGTGTCTCCGCCCCAGCGCGCATCGGCCTTGCGCTCCAGCAGCGGGATGCCGCTGACGCGCGTGAGCAGGATGATGACGAATACCGGGGAGAGCACCGCGACCCACTGCGCCCCGCGCAGAGCGGGGGCGGCGATGATGAACACGCCGATCCACAGCAGGATCTCGCCGAGGTAGTTGGGGTGGCGCGAGATGCTCCACAGCCCGTCGCGGATGAAGCGTCCCGCGTTGGCGGGGTCGGCCTTGAACTTCCACTTGGCGATGTCGGCCCTGATCTCGATGCCCAGGCCGAGGACCCACAGGCCGTAACCGAACCATCCCGTCCACTCCAGGGCGCCGCCACCGGCGCTGATGACGACCCAGGCGGCCATGGCGGTGGCACTGATCCACAGGGCCTGGACGGTCCACACGGAGGCGAAGCGCCACAGGTCCGGCGTGATCTCGTCGAAGCGGTCGTCTCCGCCGAAGCGGCGGATGCGGGCGTAGAGGAAGAGGCCCAGCCGCAGCGCCCAGAGGATGACACACGTGCTGAGCAGCACTGCTCTCGGTCCCGGCTGCGCACTGAGCGCGAGGAGCCCGATGGTGATGACGACGTAGGTGAGCGAGCCCGTGAGGTCGAAGTAGCGCTCGGTCTGAGCGAGGTAGGAGATAGCGAAGGCGATCCACTGGATGAGCAGGACGACGCCGACCGCGCCGGCGAAGACGGGAACGCCCTCGACCCGAGGCCCGTCGCTGCTGCCTGCCCAGGCGAGAAGGGAGCCGAGGGCGAGAACGACGACGATGACCGTCAGGGACCGTGCCGAGGGCCTCATTGTCCTGACGGGCCCGGCGTGCTGCTCAGGCTCCGCGGCCAGCTCAGGCTCCGCGGCCAGCTCCGGCTCCGCGGGCGAGCCCGCGTCGGTGGGGGTCACAGGGGTGGTGGACATGGGCGGTTCCTCCTGTCCTCGTGGTCAGGTTCCACATCTTCATATAGATTTACCCTAATTCTACTTGACGTTCCCATAATCGGCCTTTGTTTCGGGGCGTCGTTCCCTCCCGGCCGCCACGGAAGGCCCGCATGAGCACGACCCCCGCCCTCATCCACCCCGACCCCAGCGACACCGCCCCCGACCTCCTCGCGGCGAGAATCGCCTCGACCCCGCAGGCCATCGCCTTCACCGTGCTTGCCGAGGGCGCCGACCCCGCCGACCCCGCCGGTTCCTGGAGGCCCGTCACCTACGGCGAGTTCGACCGCCAGGCCACGGCCGTCGCCAAGGGACTCATCGCCTGCGGCCTCGACGTCGGCGGACGCGTGGCCATCATGAGCGCAACGCGTTACGAGTGGGCCGTCGTCGAGATGGCCGCCTGGTACGCGGGCGGCGTCGTCGTCCCCGTGTACGACACCGCCTCCACCCACCAGGCCGAAGCCGTCGTGGCCGACGCCGCCGTCAGCCTCGCCGTCGGCGGGACCGCCGAGCAGGCCGCCCTGCTCACTCGGGCCCTCGCCGCCGCCCTGCCCGGCGGGCCCGCGTCGGCCACCTCCGCCGCCCGCAGACGCACGCACTGCCTCGATGAGGACCCGGGCCTGGACGCGCTGGTCGTCCTGGGGGTGCAGGTCGGCGACGACGAGGTGGCCGCCCGCCGGGCCTCGCGCACGGGCGCCGACCTGGCGACCATCGTCTACACCTCCGGCACCACCGCCCGCCCCAAGGGCGCCCGCATCAGCCACACCAACCTCGTCGGTCAGGTCAGGAACGTGGCCGCCGCCTACACGCAGGTGGTTCGCGACGGCGGCAGCACCATCATCTTCCTGCCACTGGCGCATGTGCTCGCACGCGGGCTCCAGCTCGTGTGCCTGGCCAACGGGATGCGCGTGGCGCACCTGTCGCGCCCCACGGATGTCCTGCCCGCCATGGGGGCGCTGCACCCGACCTTCCTCGTCGTCGTCCCCCGCGTCCTGGACCGGATCCGTCAGGCGATGACCGCGCAGGCCCGCAAGCACCACCTGGGGGCGTTGTGGTCATGGGCACAGACGGTGGCCATCACCCGGGCTCAGCACATGGAGGCCGGCACCCGCCCCGGGATGCTCCTGCGTCTGGCCCACGCCCTCATCGACCGGACCGTCGGCGCCCGCCTGCGCGCACTCCTGGGCGGTCGCACCGACTACCTGCTGTGCGGCGCGGCGGCCCTGCCGACGGATCTGGGGCGTCTGTTCCGAGGGCTGGGCGTGCCCGTCATCGAGGGCTACGGGCTGACCGAGACCACGGCCCCGCTCACCGGCACCCGCCCCGACGACCTGCTGGCGGGCTGCGTCGGCACCCCGATCCCGGGCACGAGCCTGAGGATCGCCGACGACGGCGAGGTGCAGGCCCGCGGTCTCGGCGTCATCGACGGCTACCTCCACGAGGAGGACACCCGTCAGGCCTTCACCGAGGACGGATGGTTGCGCACGGGGGACTTCGGGCGACTGGACGAGCGGGGTCGTCTGTGGCTGGAGGGCCACACGCGCGACGCCCTGACGACGGCGGGCGGCAAGACCGTCCGTCCAGCGGTCTGGGAGGAGAGGGTGGAACGTACCGACGGCGTGGCCCACGCCGTCCTCGTCGGCGAGGGCCGCCCCTACCTGGCCGCCCTCGTGCTGGTTGACGACGACGGTGCCTACGCCCACTCACCCGCCGGTGCGGGCCGGGACGCGGGCCTGCGCCGGGTGCGTGACACCGCCGTTGAGGAGGAGGCGCAGCGCGCCGTGGCCGCCGCGAACGCCCTGGTGTCGCGCGCGGAGCAGGCCAAGCGGGTGGCCGTGGTCGCCGCGGATCTCAGTGCCGGGGGTCCCTTCGTGACGCCGACGCTCAAGCTGCGTCGCGAGGCCCTCATCGACGCCGCCCAGGAGGTCATTGAGGACCTGTACGCCGCCTGAGCACGCACCCGCGGGGTGCGGCGCCGAGGGCAGACGCAGCCGCCGGACTCAGTGCAGCCTGCGGGGCAGCCCGTCGCGCACGCGCTCACGCCACAGGCGCCGCTCCTCCTCGATGAGCGCCAGGCGCTCGGCCAGGTGCCGCGCCTCGGCGTGCGTGAGCCCGTGCTCCTCGGCATCCGCCGTCGGCTGCTCCGCGGGGCCCTGGACGACACCGAGGGCCTCGACCGCCGGGACCGAGTCCTCCTTGCTCTGCAGGAGCAGGCCGAGCGCGGGCATGACGAGCACGCTCACCGCCCCCGCCAGCACGAGCGTGGAGGCGAAGGTCGGGCTCATGGCACCGGAGTCCACGGCCACCTGGGTCACGGCGACGATGATCGGCAGGGCAGTGGTCGAGTAGACGGCGATCTGCGTGGACTGGCGCAGGGAGAACACGCGCCGTCCGTCGGTGCGGCGCTCGGCGCTCGCCGCGACCCACACCGGCAGGCCCCGCACCAGCACCAGCAGCACGAGGATCGCACCGATCTGGGCCAGGGAGTCACGGTCGAGCACGAGCTCGAGGGCCATGCCGGAGCAGACGAAGAAGATCGGCACGAAGAACCCGTAGGCGAGCCCGTCGAGCTTCTCCTCGAGCTCGGCGTCGCCGTCGGGAACCGCGTAGCGCAGGATGAACCCGGCGGCGAAGGCCCCCAGGACGACGTCGAGGTCGAAGACCTCGGCGAGCGTGCACAGCCCCACGAGCAGGACGGCCGTCAGGCGCACGGTGGTCTGCGCCGTCGTCGCCCCACCCAGGTGGATGGCGCCGACGAGCCGCTTGCCGACCCGCTTGACCTTCTCGGTGAAGCGGACGATGAGGATCGTGACGGCCAGGAAGGCGGCGAGCACGACGGCCGACTGCCAGGTGGAGCGCGAGCCCAGCAGCAGGGCCATGAGGATGATCGGCCCGACCTCCCCGACGGCCCCGTGGTTGAGGATGGAGGCACCCACCGCCGTGGGCAGCAGCCCCCGCTCGCGCAGGATCGGCAGGATGGTGCCGATGGCCGTGGAGGTCATCGCGATGGCGATGGCGATGCCGTTGGCGCTCAGGGTCCCCCCGGTCACCCCGATGACGGTGACGGCCGCGAAGGCGAGGACGAGCGAGCCCGTCCAGGCGACCATGGCGTGACGCCCACCGGAGCCGCGCAGCTCGTTGACGTCGATCTCGTAGCCCGCCATGAGGAAGAGGAAGGCGACGCCGAGCTCGCGCAGGAAGTCGACGGAGGTGGTGACGGAGGCGATCCCCAGCGCACCGGGGCCGATGACCATGCCGCCGAGGATGAGCAGGACCGTGTCCGGCACGACCCTGCGGGGGACGAGGCGCGAGATGAGCGGCGCGAGGAACGCGACGACCATGATGAGGAAGAGCGAGACGAAGGACTCTCCCACGGGCACCTCCTTCCGGCCGGACGCTGCGCCCGGCGCGAGGGCAGCCTAGCGGGGCGGTGTGACACGCCGACGCCCTCGGTCCGACGGCGGAGCCGCCCGCGGCGGGTCAGCAGGCGCCGTCAGCTGTCGCCGAGCGCACGCAGCAGCAGGTCCTGCTCGGCACCGGACAACGGCTCACCCCCCTCGCCTCCGGCAGCGAAGGCGACCCCGGCCAGGACCGCCCCCAGGATCAGCCGGGCACCGGCGTGAGGATCCAGATCGGGGGTCTTCTCGCCGCGTGCCCGGGCCCGGTCCCGGATCCTCTCCAGGTGAGCGCGAGTGGCGGCGAGGAGCTGGCCGAGGAGCAGGTCCCTGAGCTCGGGGTCCCGGGGCAGCTCGCCCAGGAGGGACAGCACCGCCTGTCCTGTTGCCCCCGACAGCGCGCGGTTCTTGTGGGCGATGAAGGCCCTGAGGTCTCCCTGCAACGAGCCGGTGTCGACGTCCTCGGCCGCGGAGGCGTCCGAGGACGCGGTCTCGTCGGTCACACCGGCCTCGATCATGCGCCTGGTGGTGGCCAGGACGAGCTCGCGCTTGGTGGGCCACCGGCGGTAGAGGGTGGCGGTGGAGACGCCCGCGCGCCGGGCCACCGCCGTCGTCGTCAGCCCGGCGTATCCGCTCTCGGCCAGCAGGTCCCGCACGGCCAGCATGATCGCTGGCCCCAGTGCGGCGTCAACCGGCCGCCCCGGGGGGCGCTTGCCCCTCGGTGCCTGTGATCCCACTGCGTTCATGGGCCGATCGTATCGACCAATAATGAAACAGATGGACTTCGTTTCCTAGGCGTGTCAGGATGCACCCATGCGATCCTCGGCAGCACGCACCACTGACAGCCTCGACTCCACCATCGACCTGAGCGGGACCCCGGTCGGCACCGCCAGCCCCGTCATGGTCACCGGCGCTACCGGCTACCTGGGCAGCTGGATCACCAAGGGCCTGCTCGAAGCCGGAGTCACCGTCCACGCCGCCGTACGCGACCCCCAGAACGCGAGCAAGGTGGCCCACCTCAACCGCATCGCCGAGCAGGCGCCGGGCACGCTGCACCTCTTCGCCAGCGACCTGCTCCGGCCCGGCTCCTACGACCAGGCCATGGAGGGCTGTGCTGTCGTCATCCACACGGCCTCGCCGTTCATTCGCGCCGTCGCTGACCCCCAACGGGACCTTGTCGCCCCGGCGCTGCAGGGGACCCGCAACGTGCTGGCCGGGGTCGAGCGCACACCCTCGGTCACGCGCGCGGTCCTCACCAGCTCCATCGCCGCCATGTACGGCGACGCCGTCGACATCCGGCGCTACCCGGGGCGGATCGTGACGGAGACCTGCTGGAACACCACCTCTTCCCTGTCCCACGAGCCCTACTCCTACTCCAAAACTCTTGCGGAGAAGGAGGCGTGGGGCCTGGCCGAGAGGCAGGACCGGTGGAGCCTGGTGACCATCAACCCGTCGATGATCCTCGGCCCCTCACTGAACAGCGCCCCCACCAGCGACAGCTTCTCGACGATCCGGATACTCATCGACGGCACCACCCGCCTCGGGGCACCGCGCGTGGGCATCAGCGTCGTCGACGTCCGCGAGGTGGCCCAGGCGCATATCGCCGCCGCCTTCCTGCCCGAGGCCCACGGCCGCTACATCACCTCCGCGGAGGACACCGACGTCTTCGCCCTCACGAGCACCCTGCTACCGCGTTTCGGCGGCTCGCTCCCGCTCCCCCGGCGCGCCGCGCCCCGACCGGTCGTCATCGCCCTGGCACCCGCGCTCGGGCAGACCCGCACCTACATCCGGCGCAACGTGGGCCACGCGGTCCGCGTCGACGCCTCCCGGAGCCGCCTTGAGCTGGGCACCCGCTACCGGCCCGCCCAGGCGTCCATGGAGGAGATGGTCGAGCAGATGCTCGCCCGGCAGGGGAAGCCCTCGTCCCACCCCGTCTCCTTCTGACGGCACACTCCCCTGCCGTTAGCCGCACGTCGCCGTCGGACAGGGGCCACAATGGGACCATGCCAACCCTCCTGCCCTACCAGCCCACAGCCGAGCCACTGACACGGATGGCGGATGGCACGGTCAAGCAGATCAACCCCTTCACGGGAACCGAGGTGTGGACGGTGCCGGGGCGCGGTCACCGGCCGCTCACTCAGCCCCCCACCGAGGTCCACGACCTGGCACCCGGTGAGCGCACCAGCGCCTGCGCCTTCTGCTCCGAGCGCTACCTCGAGACCCCGCCGGAGAAGTCGCGAGTGGTCTCACGCCGGAGCGAGGACGGCACCACCTCCTTCGAGCAGCTCGACGCCGTGTCGGCCTCCGGGCTCTTCGAGACGGTGGCGCAGTTCCGCCGGGTGCCCAACCTCTTCGAGATCCTCTCCTTCGACTACTGGCGGTCCAACCACGGCTACGAGCTTCCCGACACGACCCGCGAGCGCATGGAGGTCTACCTGGCGGAGCCCGCGGGCCTGGAGCACGTGGGCCGGGTGGCCCGCACCAAGCTGGCGGCCTCGGGGCAGGACCCGGCCCGCTGGGAGACGATGAGCGCCGCCGAGCGCCGTGACCTGGTGGCGCCCTTCTTCGCCTCCGGCCACGACGTCATCATCGCGCGCCGCCACTACACCGACGACGCCGTCGACTCCTCGGGCCTGGCGGGCTCGGGCACGCTGAGCGTCGCCGAGCACCGGGCGTACACGCGCCTGGCAGTGCGCTCGGCGCAGAGCCTGTACGAGGCGAACCGGTGGGTGCGCTACGTGGCCGTGTTCCAGAACTGGCTGCGCCCGGCGGGCGCCTCCTTCGACCACCTGCACAAGCAGCTCGTGGGTATCGACGAGCGCGGCGTCACCAGCCAGCTCGAGCTGCAGCGGGCGCGGGCGAACCCCAATATCTACAACGAGATGGGGGTGGACTACGCGGCCTACAACGGGCTGCTCGTGGCCTCCAACGAGCACGCGGTGGCCTTCGCCGGCTTCGGCCACCGCTACCCGACGCTGGAGGTGTACTCGACCTCTGCGACCTGCGAGCCCTGGCACATGGGCCGTGAGGAGGTCGACGCCGTCTCCGACCTGCTGCACGCCCTGCACGCGGCCACGGGCGCCCAGGTGCCGTGCAACGAGGAGTGGCACCACAAGCCCGTCGACGTCGACCAGCCGATGCCGTGGCACGTGACGCTCAAGTGGAGGGTGTCGACCCTGGCGGGCTTCGAGGGCGGCACGAAGATCTACCTCAACACGATCGACCCGT
>ERZ772827.605-NODE-605-length-19601-cov-6.106109_pt1 | contig 19601 bp, 19 predicted proteins | sample MGYA00580850_ERZ772827 | MGnify/ENA primary metagenome ERZ772827 (study PRJEB29015, sample SAMEA2737950) | human oral metagenome | biome: human oral; feature: human-associated habitat; material: dental | place: China | collected 2145 ...
GGGGCCACAACCATGAGGGGCCGGTTACAGGGCGGTGGCCGCGGCGGCTGCCGCGGCCAGCCAGGCGCGGCGTGTGGCGGGTGCGAGGCTGTCGAGCGCCAGGGGACGTCCTGCCATCGCAGGGTCGTAGGGGATCCCGACGGCGGCGTGGGCGATGTTGTTGAAGATGCTGACGAGCTCGTCGGGGGCGGGCTCGGCCTTGGACGCCTGGGACACGATGACGAGAGCCTCGTCAGCCAGGTGTGCGGAGTGCTCGTCGGCGCCGGCGAGCTCGACGAGGAGCAGGCGGGCGGACTCGGCGTGCTCGGGGCGTGTGATGGTCGGTACGACGATCGCGTCAGCCTGGCGGATCATGGCGCGCCACTGCTCGCTCGACTCGTCGTTGCCGGAGTCGACGATCACGAGCCGGTAGTACTTCGAGAGCACTGCGTGGACGGCGTTGACGGACTGTGCGGTGGTGGGCTGGGCGTCGGCGAGGACCTCGGGGCGTGAGCGGAGCACGTCGTAGCGGTCTGCTGGCTGGTGGTGGACGTAGGCGGCCATCTGGGCGGCCTGTGCCTGCGGCGAGAGGAGGGCGTCGGCCGCTGGGAGCAGGTCGGCGACCGAGGCGTCGTGCGGGCCCTGGAGGGTGCGCCAGCCCAGGGTGCCCCTGGTGGGGTTGTTGTCGAAGGCGACGACGCCGGCGCCGCCGTGGCGTGCGAACACGGCCGACAGGAGGATGGCGGCGGGGGTCTTGCCTGCGCCGCCCTTGCCGTTGACGACGGCGATGGTGCGGGGCCCGGGCCAGTGCTGGGAGACGGCGGCGACGTCGGCGCGGTGCGCGCGCTCGGCGCTGGAGGGGGCGAGGTGCATGCCGATGGCGTTGAGAGCGCCGCGCCATCCTGTGGTGGCGGGCGGCTCGCTCGCGTGGTCCGTCAGCAATGTCGTGGATCGTGCCTGCTCGCGCAGCTCACGACGCGACGGCGTGGCTGGGGCAGCCGGCGTGGGCGCGGGTGGTGAGTCTGGGGCGTGCGGGGTGGATGGCGTGTCGAGGGTGGACATGGCCTGCTCAAGGTCGGGCGGGCCCGTAACGGTTGCCTGCTGCGGTGGGCTCACGCGCGCTGGCTCGGGCGAGCTGATGGTGCCGTCCGGGTGGACGAGCACGGTGAAGGATCGACCGTCGGGCTCGGTGGCGTGCATGGTGAGAGCGTTTCCTATCTCGGTGGCGCGTGCGGCGACGATGTCGCGCGCTTGACGTCGTGCGTCGTCGAGGTTGGTGGTGCGCAGGGCGTAGGTGGTGTCGGCGATCGTGACGGAGCCGGCGCCACCGGCACGCAGCGTGACGTGTGCGGTGCTCATCTGCTCGTCCTGTCTCACTCGTCAGTGGTGGTGGGCTGCTCGCTGACGCGCGGACGCGTCGTACGGGGTAGGCGTGCGGGGTCAGTGAATCCGGCGCGGGTGAGGTCGTTCTTGGCCCATCCTGCTGTTCTGGCGTCCCGCCACGCGTCGCGGTAGGCACTGATGGCGTCCGTGAGTGCCTTGTGCTGCTCGCCGAGGGCGCGGGCGGCCAGGGTGCGCTGGTCGTGGGTCTGCAGGAGGCTCTGAGTCGGGTCCGACATGGGGTGGTCCTTTCGTTGAGGGATTGCTTCCACCTGGGACGTGGGGTGTGCGCGCACAGGTTGCTAGCCTGGGGGACAGTCGTGTGCTAGGGGGTGTCGTGAGGTTCCAGGGGCAGGTCCCGTCGGTGAGGAGCATGCTTGCCGACGGTGTCGACGAGTCGTGTCCGTCGGTGGTTGCGGAGACGGTGCCGGTCCGGACCGCGGCGTCGAACGCCGTGGTGGTGGGGCGGCTGCTGGCTGCTGGTGACAGCGACGACGAGGGGTGGCGTTTCGGTGTGCTGCAGACGGTTGATGACTACCAGTCGTGCATGCGTCGTGGTGGTGTAGGCCTGGCTCGGCAGGTGTTCGCCGCTGAGCCGCCGACGACGGGGTCGGTGAGGCTGGATGCGGCGTTCGCTGCGTTGGCGGAGCATCTTGCGCGCACGGACGGGTGGGAGTGCCCGGGGTGGGCGCTGGATCCGGCTCGTCGTGTCGCGGGTGTCTGGTACCCGTGTGTCCCGAGGATCTTTCGTGCGGAAGCGGATGCGGAGAGTCCTGAGGCGTTCCGTGTGCGCGGGATCATGATCACTGGTAGCTCGTTGGCGCGCGCGTGAGCGGCGACGACGTCCTTGACGTGCGGCGTCTTCGTGCGCTGCTGGCCGAGCTGTCGGAGTCCTTGCGGGCGCGTGGTGAGCACGCGGTGCTGTTCGTCGTCGGTGGGGCCGCGATGGTGCTTGCCTACGACGCGCACCGCTCGACCCGGGACGTTGACGCGCTGTTCCGTCCGGCCGTGGCCGTGCGTGAGGTGGTCGGCGAGGTCGCTGCGCGTGACCGGTTGCAGCCCGACTGGGTCAACGACGCCGTCAAGGGGTTCCTGCCGGGGGACGACGAGTGTCCTCGGACGGTGTTCGAGTCGGAGAACCTGCTGGTGCAGGTTCCGTCGCCCGAGTATTTGATGGCGATGAAGATCTTCTCGGGACGCGACGACAGGGACCTTGACGATGCGGCGAGGCTGTTCCGTCTTTCCGGGATGTCGACGGCGGAGCAGGCGATCGAGCTCGTTGGTCGCACGTACCCGGAGCATCTGCTTCTTCCGCGTCACCGCTACATCTGCTTCGAGGTGGCTGCGCGTGCGAGCCGCGCGGTCGAGGAGGATCGACTGCTGGAGCGCGTGCGTCGGATTCACGACATGGCCGTTCCCGATCAGGGTGCTGCGCACAGCGCACGAGCGTCCGAGGAGTGCCCGCCACGCGGCGCGCAGCATCCTCAGCAGCACCACGCTCCGCGGCGCTGACGCGCGCGGGGCCCGTCTACTACGGCTGACGCCTACGTGACGGTGAGGGTGCCGCGAAGCGGAGCAAGTTGGTACTTAGCACAGGTGCTAAGTAACTTGCCGCTGGACTGACGTCGTCCAGCGGGGCACACTGGTCGTGTGGTCCCGTGCGGGTCGCTGCGCTGGGCGTGAGCAGGTTGGGAGGTGGCGTCGGGTGTCGTCCACGGTCTGTGTGTCGTCGGGTCCGCGTCATGACCTGCGGCGCTCGGCGCGCATGCGTGATGGGCGGTCGCGGTCGCGTCTGACGGTGTACCTGTCGCCTGAGGAGCGTGCGCTGCTGGAGGTGCGTGCGGAGGTCACGGGGCAGGCGATGTCGAAGCTGCTGGTTGACGCGGCGGTGCGTCCCGCCGTCGGCGGTGGTGTTGATACGGGTGCGCTGGAGGAGACGGTCGCTCTGCTGCGCGACGTGCGTCGCAAGCTGGAGGGTGTGGCCACGAACCTCAACCAGGTCGCGCGCCACGCCAACACGATGATGGAGGTGCCGGCCGACTTCGCCGCGGTGGTGGAGCAGGTGCGTGTGATGACTGACGAGGTCAACGACGTGCTGGCGGGCGTGCGCAGATGATCCCGGCGATCGTGACGGGCGGGTCGACCGCGGGGCTGATGAACTACCTCGTGGGCCCCGGGCGCGCCAACGAGCACGAGTCCCCGCACCTCGTGGCGGGCTCGGAGGTCATCATGCGCCGGTGGGCGGCGTGGGAGGAGCTCAGTCCTGCCCAGGGCTACGAGATCGCCGGCTTCGTGGACCAGTACATGAACGAGCTCGGCGTCAAGCCGGTGGGCGCGGTGCGTCGTTTCAACCGCGAGGCCGGCGTGGTCGAGACCGTCAAGGACGTGGCCTGCCACGTGTGGCACTGCTCGTTGTCCCTGTCGCCGGAGGAGGGGCCGCTGAGCGAGGAGCGGTGGCGCGCGATCGCCGGCGACTTCATGGACGAGATGGGTTTCACCGGCGCCGACGGCAAGGCCCCGTGCCGGTGGGTGGCCGTGCACCACGGCCAGTCGAAGGCGGGCGGTGACCACGTGCACATCGTCGCCAACATCGTGCGTGAGGACGGCACGAGGTGGTCGGCCTGGCAGGACCAGCGCCGCGCCCAGCGTGCTGCCAACGTCCTGGAGCACCGCTACGGCCTGCAGGTCATCGAGTCGCGTGAGCACCAGCGCGGCGCGCGCGCGGACTCCCAACGCGACCTGCGCGCCACACAGCGACGGCTCAAGGCTGGTGGTGAGCGCGAGCGTGGCATGGAGGCCGCCACCGACAGGGCGAGGTTGGAGACCCGCGTGCGAGCGGCCGCAGCGTCGGCACGTGACGAGGCGGACTTCATCTACAGGCTTCGTGACCTGGGGGTGCGTGTGCGTGCACGCTACGCCGCTGGACGCACCGACGTCGTCGTCGGCTACTCGGTCGCGATGCACTCCTACGACCCGTCCGCACGCACCCAGTGGTACGGGGGCGGTCGGCTCGCACGCGACCTGGCGCTGCCGCGACTGCGCGCCCGGTGGGAGGACACGCCCGAGAGCGCGCAGCGTGCGGTGCGCGCCTGGAACAGTGCGCGGGCTGACGACGTCATAACGCGCGCAGCTTCTCGGCCAGTGCCCGTGCACGGCGATGTCTTCCAGGCTCGTGCCAGTGCGCTGCGTACCTGGCACGAGACGATGCGCAGGATCGACCCAATGGACGCCGTCGCCCTGGCAGATGCCAGCCGCGACGTGTCGGCTCTGCTGGCGTGTGCTGGCCTGTCTGCGAGCCCGGGACACGAGCGTGACGTTCTGCTACGGGCGGCCCGTGTCGCGGGTCGGCACGCCCAGACCCACACGCGTCACGCGCCTGCCTCACCGGTCGCCCGTGACGTGGCGCTGGCTGCTCAGCTCCTGTCACTCGCCGCGAGCGACGCGCGCACGAGCTCGATGGCGCTCGTGCGCGAGGTCGCGGCCCTGGCCGAGTCCCTGGCACTGCTGCATGAGCAGGCCGGACAGACTGAGAGCGCTCGGGCTCTGCTGCGTCAGAGCGCACAGGTCTTCGCCGTCGTTCACTCGGGGGACGTGCCCATAACGGCTCAGGAGCAGGCCCAGGCCCGGTACGACGGCCTTGCCGCTACGCCTGCGCCCGCGGCCACGGACGTCCTGCCCTCTCCGCGACACGAGGCAGGCGCAGACCTGACGCCTGAGCACGCCGCTCGACTGCGTCGCGTGGGAGCACTGGCGATGGGCGGGCCACTGACGGCCAGCACGCCTGCCGGTCAGGACCACCGGCCGTCAGTGCCAGTGCCGGCTGCCACCAGGGGACGTACCCGGTGAGGCGGTGCGCCCACGTGGCACGCTCAGGGCATGAGTGACACCACCCCCGTTGCGCCCCACGACGACGACGCCAGCGGCGAGCAGAGCGCGCCGCCGCCGCTCCAGTTCCCCACGCTGGAGCACTTCGTCACCGAGTTCATCGCCGTAATCTACTGCCGACCTACCGGCGGGCCGAGCACCACCTGGTGCCCTCGGTGGTGGTGCCACGACGAGGCCGTCTTCAGGCTGACCGCCCTGTGGCAGGCGTGGGAGTCCGGGCGGCTCACCGACGGTCCTGCAGCCGCCGCTAAGTGGCTGACGTACTACGGCGACCCCATCATGAGGGTGCTGCTGAACTCCGAGGGTGCCTTCAAGGGCTGCTCGCCCGAGCGTGGACACCGGTCCGAGCGTCCGCAGCCCGAAGGTGCCCTACCGGTGGAGCGGGCACCGGAGGGCCTGCTGACCCCGCGTGAGTAGCACCAGCAGCACCTGAGCCTCGGCGGTCGCTGCGGCCGGTCGACGGCCAGCGCGAGGGGGATACGTCCGTTGGCTGCGTCACATCCCCATAGACCGTCTGCGGCCGTGTGCGGTGTCCGGTGACGGGCGGCGCCCGGCGCCGGTGCGGCGCCTGGTGGGGTCTGTCGCCTCAGTCGCAGGTCGGGCAAGGGCCATGTCTCCGGTTCGTGCTGCTCTCACAGCTGTGGGCTCGATCCCGTCGGCGCGCCGCTGCCTCGCCCACTCCTCACGCGCCTCCTGCGAGTCCCAGCGCGTGACGCCGGCGCCGCCAGCAGCGGCGCCGGCGGCCCTCATCAGTGGCCTGGCGGTCTCGGCCTCGAAGTCATCACGGTCGAAGCTGCGGCCTGCCATCCGGGCCACAAACACCTCGGGCCGCAGCGCCCGGTCGACCACGTCGTTCAGCGCGCGGCTGGCTTCATCCAGCGTCACGTCATCGGCGTCGTAGGCGGTGAAGTCGGCGACCTTGTGGACCTGGCCGTCGGCCCCCAGTGCCTCGACGCTGCGTACGACGACTCGGGCCACCTGCGGGTGGGAGTCCAGGACCTGGCCGATCTCGTGGCGTCCCATCTCCTCGTCGCGGTCCTGCTGGACGGTGGAGCCGTCGGGCGCCAGTCCCGTGCCGGAGGACTGCGCTTGTGCCGTCTCCTGCAGGTCACTGGCGGCGGACTGGTCGAGCACGCTGCCCCAGCGTCGCGGGCCCTCACCCTGCAGGTGGGGCGCGACCCGCTCGAGCGTGTCGGAGCGGACGTCCTGACTGCTGACGGGCTCGGCCAGCACCCGGGTAGAGTCCCCAGGCGCCAGGTCCAGGTGCCACCTCTGGCGCGCCTCCTGCTCACATCGACGCGCTGCCATAGCGGCTGACGGATCGATGGTGGCGAACCGCGACGCTACAGCGTAGACGTAGGCTGCGTCCTCGGGCCCGGCCTTGGTCCAGAAGGCGTCCTCGGTAGCCTTGCGAAAGACCGGCTCGGCCAGGCGCCTCTCCTGCTCGATGACGGATCGCAGCGCGTCCGCCTGGGCACGTGAGGCCATCTCCGCCTGACGCTGGGCGTCACGGCGACGGTCCGACAGCCAGCGTCCGATCTGCGCGGCCGCCCGGAAGGTCCTGGTCATCTCGGCACTGACCTGCGCCAGCACCTCATCCTGTGGTGTCACCTCTTGCTCCTGTCAGTCTTGTCCCAGTCTTGTCAGTGGTCTCCGTCCACCACGGCACCAGCTCGGCGAGCACGGGCGTGGCGCCCGACGCGAATACCCACGCCCGTCCAGCAGGCAGCGCCTGGAGGTCGGCGACGGTAGCGATCGGCTTCTGCTGGGAGGCGATCGAGCGCGAGTAGGAGCGGCCCTGTCGCGAGTACGACACCTGCTTCGAGTCCGTCCAGTGCACACCGATCAGGTCCGACAGCTCCGACAGGAAGCCCCGCTCGCTGACGCCTCCGCCGTACACCTTGACGTTGGCCGCGCTCCACAGCTTCTTCATGCCGGCCTCGCCCCAGGCGGCCACACCCTGGGACCAGGACTGAAGGACCGTGTCGACCACGACGCCTCTGCTGCCGAAGTGCGAGTACAGGTCGGGCAGCTCGCGCCAGCGGCACACGTTCGCTGCCTCATCGAGCTCGATGAGCATCGGCCTGGAGAGGCGTCCGTCGGCCTGTGTCTTGGCGTGATCAAGGGCGGCCTCCGTGACGGCTACCGTCAGTGCGGTCACGATGGGAGAGGCCGAGCCGCGCCCCTCCTGACTCAGGCAGTAGAGCGTGTCCGTGGACGCCACGAACGCCGCTGGGTCGAGCTGCTCGAGCCACGGCGAGGGCGTCACCCACCGCATGGCCCGCTCGTTCAGCATGAACGACATGATCGTCGCGGCCGCCCCGTAGACGCCGCTGCGTGTCTCGGCCACGAGGTTGAGGGTGCCTTGGAGAGTGTCAGCCATCATCGTCTCCCCGGCCTTGCGCAGGAGCCTGACGGGCTCGTCGTCGCTCTGGTCGTTGAGCCAGCGGTGCAGCTCGGTGATGGGACGCTCCGACCTGGCGGCCGCGAGCAGGAGCGCCGCCACGAGGTCACGGGCAGCGGAGTCGAAGTAGGCGCTCGTGGTGGCGTTCGGGTCACGGGTGGCGTCGATGAACACCTCGGTCAGTGCACGCGCCTGGACCGCATCGGTGACGTACGACATCACGTCCCACCACCACGTCTGCTCCTCGTTGGCGATGGCCTGCGGGTCGAAGACCCAGACGCGCCCCGACGCGGCGCGCCTGGAGCGTGTGGCGTCGACGACGTCGCGCTTGTTGGAGGTGACCACCACCGCGCCCTGTGCCGCGAGCACGCGCGGCACCACCCAGCAGGTCGTCTTGCCGGTGCGCGGGCCGGCGAGCATGAGCGCGACGTCCTCCCACGTCGACAGCAGGAGGCGCATGCCGCGGACCGCGCGTCCTACGGGTAGACCGGCCGCCCCAAAGACTCCGAGCCGGCGGGCCTTGGCAGCCGCGTGGGCCTGCGACAAGGCCACGGTCTCTGATGCCGCTCCGGTCAGGCGGGCAGCCGCGTCGGCGCGCGTGCGGCGCCCGGAGCGTGGTCCCTTCAGCATCCGCCGCACGAGAAGGGCCACACCGACCAACGCGATGGCGGCGACCGCGACGCACACCCACGCGCCCGCTGTCAGGCGCACCTGTCCGCGCATGACAACGCTCACCAGCACGAACGGGTTAGCGGGCAGCTGCGTGCCGGTCAGCAGACCCCACAGGTGCAGTCCGAGGCTGACGACAGCGACCACGACCGCGCTGGCGCACATCATGACGAACATGACGGCCGTCGACGGCTCCCACGAGCGCACCTGCTCCCTCAGGCTCATGCGCCAGCCTCCTGGCGCATGCTCCAGCGCTGGTTGGAGTACGACAGGTCACGCTCTGCCGGCGAGAGGCTGACCTGGAAGGGGATGCCCGGCGCGTCAGCGGTCTTGAGCATGAACTTGCCCCGGCCGGGAGGCGGAGTGACCTGTCCCAGGACCGGGTCCCAGGTGCCGGGGGCCTTCCACGATGACAGCAGGGACTCCTCAGCCTTGGAGAACTCCATGACTCCCCTCAGCATCTCGACCTCACGTGAGGGCAGCCCACCAAGGAACAGCATCTTGCTGCGCTCAATGAACCCCGCAGCTTTGAGCCGGTCCTCCTCGCTGGGCAGCGCCTCCAGGTCGGCCATCGAGTGCGTGATCATGACCTGCCCGACGCCGATCGACCGGTTCAACCGCGTCAGGGCGTCAACGCGCTCGACCATGCCTGCCGACACACGCAGGATCCGCCACAGCTCGTCCATGACGAGGCCGTAGCCACGCCGGGGAGCCACACCCGCGTCCGCCAGGGTCTGGGCGATCTCGACGGTCGCGAATCCGTACGACCAGCAGGACAGCAGGACGGCGGCCTGGACGTCCGCCTCCTCCTCCTTCAGCGCCGAGACGTCGAAGACTACGCACCTGTCCATCATCATCGGGGTCGTCGTACGTTCTGCGAAGATCGCTCCCAGACGGCCCGACATCAGTGCCATCAGCGAGATCTCCAGCTCCTCGGTCACCGCCGCGTAGCGGCGGGCGTCACCGCGGTCCAGGGCGGCCGCACGCAGAGTCGGGGGCGCTTGCCTGATGACGTCAAGCAGGTCCGCCAGGACGGGCTGGCCACCGCGCTCGTCCAGCAGACGGATCGCCTCACCGAGGATGTTCTCCTCCCGGTTGGTCGGGGGCTGACGCCGGATGATCTGGACCAGGCTGAGCACCATCGTCTTCTTGCGTTCGTGCGCGGCGGCCAGCAGCGCCCTGCGCTCCTGAGGGTGGTCGGACAGGAGGACGGCCGCCTCGGCGACGTTGCCGGCGTCCAACGGGTTGATGCCTGCACGGCCGTGCCCGATCGTGATGACCTGTCCGCCCAGGGCGTCGACGAGGTCGACGTAGTCGGGCTTGATGTCACCCAGGACCATCGAGTGCACGCCCCTGTAGGCCTGCGCGGTGATGAGCCGCTGCACGAGCGTGGTCTTGCCCAGGCCGTTGAGCCCCAGGACCATCGCCGACGGCGCGGAGATCAGCCCCTGCTCGAACCACGCGATGTGGTCGGCGCACACGGTGCCCGTGCCTCCGTTGATCACGGCCCCCAGAGGGGCTCCGACCATCGGGGTCGCGCTGGAGACCACCAGCGGCCACAGACCGCACACCTGCCGTGACGTGGCACGCCACGGCTCCATCCGAGGCCACGTGCCCGTCCGGGCCCGGCGGCGCTCAGCGGGCGCCGCCGGGCCCGGACGGGCCATCAGCCGCGCGACGAGGTCGGTGTAGGCGCTCATCACCAGCCACCCCCGATACGCTGCTGCGCCGGGCTCAGCCCCAGGGGAAGGCCCAGAGCGAAGGCCGAGTCCTGGGCGCCGTACGCGGTTCGCACCAGCAGCCGTGCGCGTGCCGCCAGCGAGGTGACGGCGGCAGAGGCGTCAGCGAGCCGGCGCTCCTGCTCACTGCCCGAGACCGTCACCGTCACGACACAGCCGAAGTCGAGCACGGCGGCGCCCTCGGCCTCCTCCGCGCTGGTCTTGCGGGCCTGCGCCAGGTCGCGCACCGCGCGCTCGGTGGGGCGGTCGGTCGTACGCACCCTTGCGTGGGCCATGTCGACGTCACGCTCGACGACGTCGGGGGCGCGGGCCGGGTCCAGCGGCCGGTACAGGATCGTCACGCGCTTACGCTCCACCATCGACGAGACGTCAAGCAGGCGCCGCAGGACACCGGACTGCACGACGCCTCGGGGCGGACGGGTCATCACCCACGAGCGCGACACTCCCGAGTCATGGCGCAGGTGGTCCCACTCGGCGTCGTGGCACACCGGGCCGGCCTCGTCCCAGGCAAGCTCCACGGTGCTGCCTGCGGCGACAGCGTCCTCCAGCACCTGCTCCACGGCAGGGTCGTAGGCGACCCTCGCCAGAGTCACGAGCTCGTCGGCCCGTAGGAGGTGGACGGCACCGCCGCCTGACTCTGCCAGCGTCTGGGTCAGGTTCGGCAGGCTGGAGGCGATCTCAGCGATCGCACGCGTGCTGCGCCCCCTCTTGACACTGCTCATCCTGGCCGGGTCGAAGGACACCGTCACCCACGTCCGTACGCGAGCCCCTCCCGTGCCGGCCTGCGCGACGACGTCGTCGATGATGCGACAGGCCATGTCCGGGGCCTCCTCATGGCGGCGACCGAGCACCTCCCGGCGTAGCTTGTCACCGGTGTCAGGACTGGTCTCCACGGTCACCGCCGCGTCGACGACGCCGACCTCGTCAGCGATGTCAGCCAGCCACATACCCCACAGGGCGACGTTGAGGTCGATCGTCTCCTGGTCGACCAGCATGACGCCGACCGGTGTCAGTGACATCACCACGCTCAGGCGCCCGTCGGCCTGGTGGATGACAGCGAAGGGGCGTCTGAAGGAGTCCTCGTGCTCGCTCAGGCGCGCCGCCCCCAAGATGCCGGGAAGACGGCAGCGGCCGTCAGTCCGAACGGGGGCCAGGACGCCGTTGCGCAGCACGTTGGCGCCTTTGCGCCTGCCGCGGCGAAATACCATTCTCTCTTTCCCTCTGTCGATGATGTTCATCCCGTGCCGGTCCCGGGTGAGGACCACGGCGGCCGCCGTGGCAACAAGCACCACACCGACCAGCAGCGCCCACAGAGGCCCCCAGACGATGTTGACGACCACCAGCACGATCGTGCCCGACAGCAGACCCATCGTCTCGGTGAAACTGAAACGGCCCAGTCCCGCCGGACGTGAGACTCTCCAGCCGCCGTACGTGTACACCTGCCGACGTGCCATGCCCTCAGTAACGTCCTCGCTCACCGGCGAACCTCCCCAGACCCGGATGGCGCAGAGCCAGCGTCATCAGCAACGCGCGAGACCGTCCGTGCTCCCGCGCTGGCGCCCTTGGCCACGGCTTCGGCTGCTAGCAGCACGCCTCCTGTGGCTGCACCTGCGGCTGCTGCGCCGCCTGCTCCTGCTGCTCCAGCGCCGGCTCCGCGCGCGGCTGTCGCACCTGTGCTACGTGCCGCTCCCGAGCCCGCTCCTCGGGGGGCTGTGGTGGCCCCGCTGGCAGCCTGCCGTCCAGGTGACGAGCCGCGTGCGGGTGAGGAGCCGCGCGCCGGCGCGCTGCTGGCCCCGCTGGGCGCGCTCTGGCCGGCGGAGCGCGAGCGGAACACGCGTGAGACGACCATCGAGCCGGTGGCCACGACGGCAGCCGCGCCTGAGGCCGCGCCACCGCCACCACCGCCGACCAGGCCGGCGACCGGGACGATGAACCGCACCATCGCAGGCAGGGCGCACGCCGCCAGCACCATCATGATCACGCCGAGCACGAAGCGCAGCAGCTCGCCGTCGGTCTCCAAGGACGGTGACGTGCCCTCAACGAGCTGGATGGCCACGGCGTAGATCAGGGCCGCCGCCGGCTTCATCAGGATGAACGCCAGGATCCAGCCGATCATCTGACGCAGCCACTGACGCCCCCACGCGGTGGTCGATGCGGCAGCGGCCAGCGGGACAACCACCATCAGCAGCAGCAGCATCGCAGCGCGTACGAACATCAGCCCGATCTGGGCCAGGTTGGCGACGATGCCCACCAGACCGAGGACGATGATCAGGATCAGGCTCACTGTCCCGGCACCTGCATCCATGACGTCGAGCAGCTTCGAGGCGAAGTTGGTGGACGGGTCCTTCATCGCGTCGACCAGGAACGCCTCCGCACTGGCGTCCGCGATGTCGATCACGACACTGACGACGCCCGCGCCTGCGCCTGAGACCAACACGAGGTTCAGCAGGCCCTTTGCGATGTCCCGCGCCGCCTGACCGTGCTGGGTCCACATCAGGACGATCGCGGCCACCATCAGCGAGCCGACTGCCAGCGCGACGGCCAGCCAGTGTGTCGACTGGCGCACCGACACCATCACCGGGTCGCTCGTCACGTCTGGTGTGTCGGACGTGACCCAGAAGGTGCCAACGGCTGTCAGGGAGTCATTGAGACCCGACAGCGTCGACGTCGCCCACGAGCGCACCATCGAGCTCTGCACCGATGATGCGGCCGCGCCGGCGCCTGCACCCACGATGCCCCTGAAGGCGCTGATGGTGCTCTCGACGACACACGCCACGTCACCGGGCCCGCACAGCCGCGGCACGTCATCCGTCGGCAGGAGCATCGTCACTGCGTCGTACCTGTACACGTCACACGCTCCATTGACTGAAGCCAGCCGACACCAGGTCCGTCTCGAGCACCTGCGTGGCCCACACGTCGTCGGCGGGCAGCCGGACCTTCCAGTCGCCCTCGCTCCAGACCATGACCAGCGGCCACGTCACGAGCGCCGACGGATCGGACTCGATACTCACCACCAGGGTCACCACGACCTCGTCGGCGCTGCGCACCACAGCACGGTAACCGTGAACCCTCACCGCCGAGACCGTTGAGCCGTCCCAGGACGCCGTAATGCTCTCGACCATACGCTGCTGGTCGTCTCCGTCCTCGGTCAGCGCCACGACGGTCTCGGGCCAGGAGCGCTTCGACGACAGCCACTTAATGAAGTTGGCTGCGGCGACCACCGCGCCGCGCGGAGAGTGGGCGAAGCAGCTCGTAATACCCGTGTCCGGGTCGCTCGCGCCCGGTCCGACACCCTCGACGTCAGGTACTGACAGACCTGGGGAGATATCGATCCTCTGCGCTCCCAACGGTCCCGCAGGGAGCGCCTGGCTGCCCGCCGGCATGCCGCACACCGATCCCGCGCTGTCATCCGCTGGGCCAGCAGAAGCACCAACAGAGGCAGGAGCAGGAGCCGACGCGGGCACGCTCGCTGTGGGCGTACCGGTCGTGGAGTCATCACGCCACAGCATCCGCACCGACACCACCACCAGCGCGATGACGAGCAGGACGATCATCGCGGCAGACGCCACGAACGACGGCCGGGTGAATGCGGAGATGTCCCCGCCTGCGCCTGTCTTGGTGTGACGCTCGGTCATGGCTCACACACCCGGGACGAGCGCGGAGCCGATGGCTCCCGCTGAGCCGATGATGACCGCACCGATGAAGACCATCCCGAGCACCTGGACGATGCGCTCGGCGTTGTCCCCCGCCCGGCCGTAGGCGTTGAGCATGATCACGATGCCGCCGATCAGCAGTGCCGCGACGGCGACGACGCCTCCGGTCCACATGATGTAGCCCAGGACTGTGTTGACCATTGATGAGACCCCGGGCGGGGCAACCGGGCTGGGGTCAACCATGGGCAGCATGAGCTTAGTCATGACGTCTTTCCTTTCTCCCGGGCACCATGGTCAGTGCCCGGACCATCTGTGGGGGTGTGCTCATCGTCCATGCTGGCGCCAGGCGCCACGCCCTGACGAAGGGCACGTGGACACACACTGGGAAGGCTCCACTGGCCAGCGCCAGCGGCGCACGCAGCTCGCGCGGCAGACGCCCCGGCGCGTCGGCGACCCACACCACACCGAGCAGACGCACACCGGGCAGACCACCCCCGGCCCACTGGATGGCGACGTCGCGGGCACGCTCGATGCCGTAGGCACTTGTACGGGCGACCACTGTGACCTGCACGCACCCACCAGCGCGCACCGGCCAGGCGGTACCTGCGTCCGCCAGGCCCGTCAGCCGGGCCAGGCTCGTGGTCCCCGCACCACCGTGCGCGCCCATGAGCCAGACCCCGTCATCAGCGACCTCGCGGGTCTCCAACTCGTGTCCAACCGTCACCTCAGCACCGGCCGCCCACGCCCGACCACGCGTGCCCGGCCTGGACGGCGTCGGCGCAGCCGACGACGGGATCGGTGCCTCGATCCACGGGTTCTCACTCACCGTGCGCCCCCTCCTCCTTTGTCACCCCACTCGTGCCCCATGCGCGCACACCGCCCGCCACAGGTAACCTGGCCCACACGCGCACGACAGGCAGGAGGCAGCTGTGGAGACACCCGAGGTGACCCACCAGTGGGTCGTCACCTACGACGGCAAGAACCCTGCCGAGACCGCGTGGGCCCCGTGCTTCGCGTCCTCCTACGACGAGGCCCGCGCCGAGTGGCTCGCCTGGGCCCTCGAGAACGGCCTACCAACCACAGGCGTCACCTTCTGGTACCAGCTCACCGCCGTAGCCAGATCAGACTGGGTGGAAGTCGGAGAGGACACCGACTACCGCAAGGTCATCGGAGTCATCTGGAACGAGTTCCGCGACCACCCGCAGGAGCCCACCGTCTACGGCAGCCACCCCAAACCCCAGTAAGAACAAGGATCAACGCGCCAGACAGGGGGTGGGTCTCAGTCTGAGACCCACCCCCTAAAATGTGCCATACATCACATCAGGCGGCTTCGAGCCACGCTCGCGCGACCTCCCTGGCTCGCGCCCGCAGATCGGCCTCACTCAGGTCGAGCACCCCGCCAGTCGCCCCACGGCGCGAGCCGGTCAGCAGCGTCATCCACGCCCGGGCGCACTCAGGTGTGACATCCAGGTCAGCCAGACGTGGGTCCTCAGCCGCCAGGGTATGACGGCGCGAGGCCCCCTTCAGGGCGAGCTCGGCGATCCTACGGGTGCCCGCCCACGCAATCGTCTCAGGCATCCCGGACGCCACGAGCGCGTCAATGATCGCCCCCACCGTCGGCCCGATGTCCCTGAACGCAACACGGTCCACCTCTGTCGCACCATCTCCCGGCCTGAGCCCCCGGTCAGGAAGGAGAGCGGGATCCGTCGAGACGCAGTCACTGACGTCCGCTACTTCATACGAGGCCCGAGACACGATCCGCGTCCACATCGCCCACGGAGCCCTAGCCGCCAGCACGGTCACCACGTTCTGCACCAGCAGCTCCCACGCACGCGTCGTGGTGTCCAGGACCGCCTCCTCACGAGTCATACCCGCCAGCACCTGCGCGCGGCGCACGGCGCCAGCAAACTGAATCGGGACGATCTCAACGACAGTCGCCGCCAGAGCCCTGGCGAACGGTCCTGACCACCCCTCGTCCTGCGCCGCCTCCACCAAGGAGCGCAGCCCGTCGTTGTCATCACGAGACACGATAACCTCCTCCGAGCCGCGGTCAGAGGCAGCGGGCACAGGCAGCGGCACAGGAGCCTCGCACACTTCCGGTGGTGGCACGACGGTGTTCAAGACGTAGCTGTTGGCTCCCTGTCCCACGGCAGTGCGACGTCGAGCACGGGCGACATGACCCGCAGCCTCCAGGCTCGACAGAGCGCGAAACACCGACGCGCGCGACCGACCTGTGACCTCGACAAGGTGCGCAACCGACACGATCGCCTCACCCCTCCAGTCCGCCAGCCTCGCCAGCTCGACCACCACCAGCGACTCAGTAGGAGTCAGTCCACTGAGCCCCCGCGCCCACACCGGCCACGAGAACCGCGCACCTCCTGCCTCTGTCCTGCTCATGAGGTGTCTCCCGTCGGGAAAGCAGCCGCGCGAGGAGTCAGTATCTTTTCGATCTCCGAGACCGGAAAAAGTACCCTGCCCGACGGGAGTCGTACGACTACGACTCCCCCTTCTCGCGCCCACCGCCAGAGCTGGGCTCTCGACAGCCCTGACTGGGGCCATCGCTCGAGGACCTGCCGTGCGGTCAACAGCTCCTCGCTCTGCTTCTGGGTGTCAGATCGTACATCCACGTCTATAGTGTGTGTCACATCATCTTCGTACGCAAGGTTCGTTCGAAGCGAGCATGTTCAAGCATTACGTGTATTTCGCACGTTTGAGGCTCGCTGCAGTGGCGCCCGACACCGCCGACGGTGAGGCTGACGATGTCCAGCCGAGTGTCCGGTCCGTGTTGGGTGCGCTGATGGCGAGGCTCGCGGACTGGAGGGGCGACACGATGCGGCTGCGAACATCTCGAACATGTTCCGCTACTATGGCGACCATGACAGTTGTTCGACGGCGTCCGTACGGCTCACGGGTGGACCCGGTGCGCACGCCGTGGGTGGTCAGCCGCGCCTCGAAGGACAAGTTCAACGCCATGGCCCGCAAGGCGGGCATGTCATCAAGCTCCTTCTTTGAGGCTGTCGTCGAACACGTTGCCGGTGAGTGCACGAGCCGTGGCGTGCCCTCGTGGCTGCCTCAGCCTGAGCCTGACGAGGGGGAACTCCCCCTCGACGACCTTGACAGATAGAAGGACTCCCGCCCCTGGCGGGGCGGGAGTCCTCAAGCTAGCGCCTTCAGATCTTCCTTGTTTGGCGACGAGACAGATCAAAAGGCGTGTGACCCAGAGATGGAGCCCGAAATGGAGCCCGAAGAAAAAGTCAGGACCCGAGGCGGGACCCGAGGTGGGACCAGTCCGAGCGGAGCAGCACATCCCCAAACCGGAGGTGGGGACGTGAGTACATCCAAGGTGAACTCATGGTAGCAGGGTTGGCTGCGGGGGGCCATGCCACGCACACAGGCGTGGCGTGGGGGCTGACGCGCGCGGTGAGCCCGCGGCCGAGCGTGCGTGTGGCCACGGTGGACGCCTACGGCCAGGTCCTCAACCAGTACGCCAGCCAGCAGCCGATCGACGGCGACGAGCCTGACCGGCCGTGGGCGGTGTACCTCGCTGGCGCCGACCGCTGCTACCGGCTGCTCTGCTTCGACCTGGATGCCAAGACCGCCCGCGCGGCCGGCGCGGCCGCGCGTGACGCTGAGACGATCGTCGGCCTGCTGAACGACGTCGGTCTGGCCGCCGTGGTGTGCGAGTCAGGGCCCACGGGCGGACGCCACGTGTGGACCGCTCTGGCCGAGGGCGTCGACGCCCTCACCGTGGCCACGCTCGCCCGGCTGGTGCGCCACGTGTGCCCGAGCCTGGACATCGCCCCGCTGACCAACCCGGCCGCGGGCTGCGTGCGCCCGCCCGGCGCCCCGCACCGCTCAGGCGGGCGCTCACGCGTGCTGGCCGGCAGCACGAGGTCCCTGACGCGCCCCACGGGTACCAGGGCCCAGGTCGTCGAGCTCGTCGAGCGCCTGGCCGAGCTCGTCACCAGCCCCCAGGGCGCGCCTGCACCGGCGCCCGACCCGCGCCGGCCCCTGCCCGTCGACGAGCACGGCCGCCTCTACCTGCCCGGAGGGCGCCGGCCCCTGCCCGCGTCCAGCGCCACGGCCCTGCGAGAGGACGCCGCCTGCGGCGACGCCTCGGCCGTCCTGTGGCGCGTGCTGATCGGCGCCGCCTCAGCACGGTGGCGCTACGCCGACGTCGCCGCCCTCACCGACGAGCCCGGCATGGAGCACGTACGCACCTGGCGCGACCGTGGCCGGCGCCGGCCACGCACCCGCACCGACGCCCAACGCGTCCTACGCCGCCAGTGGGACAGGGCTGTGCGCCACGTCGCCAGCCGCCGCCAGGCACAGGTGGGCGACGACCCCACGTTCGACGCCCGCGCCGACGCGATCGCCGCCCACGTGCGCGACGTGCAGGCCCGAGCCGACGCCTCGGCCGGACGCTGGACACGCGGCGGCGGCCCCGCTGACCGCCGCGTGCTCGACGCCCTGTGCGTGCTGGCCGTCCAGAGCCTGCGCAGCGCCGTCGAGGCCGACGTCCGGCGCCTGGCACTGATGACCGGCATCGGCCGCGAGACCGCCCGCACCGCCCTGCTGCGCCTGGCCGAGGACGGCTGGACCTGCCAGACCGTGGCCGCGGACGGACCCCACGGCGCCGTGTGGAGCATCGACCCCCACGACACGATCCACAGACCAGCAGACCGCACCCGGTCACAAGCGGACCCGCGCCCCGCAGGGGCCGGGGCCGCAGAGAGAACCACCCTCCTGCACACCCTCACCCAACGCGTCCAGGCTGCCGCCCACGACCTGTTCACCCCCGGCGCCGGCCTGGGCCACCACGCAGGCAACACCTACGCCCGCACCACCGCCTCGCCCCAGGACCTCGCCGAGCTCAGCCACGCCACCGGCACCGACCCCGCCACCACCGCACGCACCCTCGACCGGCTCACCACCGCCGGCGTGCTCGTACGCACCCGCAGCGGGTGGCGCCGACCCGCCACCGATACCCGCACCAGGGCCGCACGCCACCTGGGCACCACAGGCACCCTGGCCGACAGAGCCCGCCGCTACCGCCTCGAGCGCGACCTGTGGGCCTGGTGGCAGACCGAGCAGACATGGATGAGCACCCCACGCCGCCTACGCCCCACCCACCGCCCCGCACCCGGCCAGCTCGCCCTCCTACCAGAGCACGGCACCAGCAGCTACGGGGCCCACCCACGACGAGCAGACGGACGCGCCGACTACAAGGCAGCCCGAGCCATCCTCACAGACCACCACCCCCAGCCAGCACCAGCCGCAGGCGGCCCCTCAGTTCAACCACAGGTCGCTGCGTGAGCGTGACCGCACAGGACCCGTCGCACCACGGGACCTCGGGGAAGGAGGGTACGCACTACACTAATGCATGCATTACGATTATGCTGGCATTAACGTAATGCATGCTAACGTGTGCGGCACCTACGTCCGCACTGGAGGCTGAGATTGGGCTCGCACAGTGGGCGGCGACCGCATGAGCCCGGTCCGCGCCCAGCGCCGGCGCACGCCCGACAGCGCCACCTGCATCGGCCTCACGAAACCCCACCCCCCGCCCAGGGCGGCAGGCACGGGCCCACACCACCGGCCTCCTGCTCACCACCACCAGCACCACGAGGACGAACGCCAGCAATCCCGCAATGCATGCACTCACCCCAACGCCGCCACCCGGCCCAGCCAGGACACGGACGCCGACAGGCCAGAGCACACTGCACAACCGACGAGAACACGTGCTACACTAATGCATGCATTACCGCAATGCATGCATTAGTGCGAACGCCAGCATTACCGTAATGCTGGCATTACATAGACAGGAGAACCGCACCATGGCTGGCGACACCGTCATCACGATCATCGGCAACCTCACGGCCAAGCCGGAGA
>ERZ772827.606-NODE-606-length-19562-cov-4.134516_pt1 | contig 19562 bp, 16 predicted proteins | sample MGYA00580850_ERZ772827 | MGnify/ENA primary metagenome ERZ772827 (study PRJEB29015, sample SAMEA2737950) | human oral metagenome | biome: human oral; feature: human-associated habitat; material: dental | place: China | collected 2145 ...
ATTCAGTGCATTCTCTACAAGTTGAAAACGGGCTGTCAGTGGCACATGCTTCCCGCTTCAGGACTTTTAACACTCAAAAGTTTGGATAACTCGCTTATTTTCTCTATTTTTATTTCCATAACAGTTTTGTTGTTTTGCCTTTAAAATCAGTTGTTTAGCAATTACTGATTTACAAAGAAAATTCGACAAACTGTTATTTTTTTATGTATTTATTAGGGTGGGAAACTTCAGATATTAACTTGCCCGCTTGTTAATCGCTTAACCTCTCGTCAACTGGTTAACTCGCCAACTTACCTTCCGTTAACTCGCCAACACTCATTTTGTCCACTTTTCGGCAAAAATTTTAACATTATGAGTGCCTCTTTTGTCCACCAACCGCCCACCCGAGCGCAAATAATCGATTCTCACGAGGGTTTGTTTGGGTACAAAAAAGGTACTAGCATATAAAAGGTGACTAAGCATGATTATGCTGAGTTAGTACCCAAATTGCGCAGAAAAGCGGCAATTAGCAGCAAAATACCTTGCAATATGGTGCAAAACGCACTGCATTTTGCATCTAAACGCAGTCTATTTTGGTGCAAAACGCAGGTCATTTTGCACCAAAACGCAGCCTATTTTGCTGCAAAACGCAAGGTTATATGTAGCTAAACGCAGGGCTAAAAGCATAAAAATACACGGAAAATTGGGGATTATGCGTTTTCATTTTGATTGAAAACAGGTGTTTTGCATGGCGAAAACTCGCTAAAAAATGGGTTTTTAGGTGCTAAAAGCAGGTAATTGGGATGGGAAAAAGATGTGAATCGACGACCAAACAGAAAGGTAAAGTGGTGCTAAATGGCAGCAATTTCTTAAAACTGGACTAAAAAAGGAAGTTCATAAAGCTGGTTTTGGGGGCTAATTGCATGCTTTTAACCCTAAATTTTCGCTAGAAGGGGTCGGCGAACAGCATACGTTTTGTAAAATATTTTCACAACCCTACAAGTTCGTAAGCTTATGAGTTATGATAAGGCATCATCTATTATTTCTTTTATTCGTTGAGCAGAAAGGATGCCCTTTCCGTATCTCTCTATCTCTTCTAACTCTCCGATAATCGCTTTAAATGAGTATAGGCAGGTTCTAAAAATTCCCCGCAAAGGTTCAATCGTTGTTCCTTGTATTGCTCTTCACTGTCTTTTTGCTTTTATCTGGCATCTTTTGCTTTCTCTTTCAGTCGCATAGTGCACTATGCTCCTTCAAGAAGTAAGCAAAACCTACTCAGCTAAAAGCTAAAAATACAGCAAAGGCAATTTTTAGAACATGCCTATAGTATTTTATTCAGCTGGCTAATGTCACCAAAAATTTCAATGTAGACATACGTCTTTGCAATTACTCTTATTTCAAAATCTATCCAATCTACATCGTTATCTCTACCCAAAGGCTTGGTTTCTTTTAAAAAGTCTCCATAATTACTTATATCAGCACTTAAAATCCAGCCAGAATTATCTAGCATACTAATAGAAATACCGAGTTCATGTTCCCAATCGCCATCTATTTGAGTCTTTGTCCAATCTTGCAACCATTGTATTATGCTACTCATACCTTGTCCCTTACTACCATTTATTGGCAAACAGAATTGAATTTAGAGAATCTAGTTGAACTGCTCCAAAAAAAGCACAAGACCTCAACCATAATGAAAGATTGTTCGTCTTTCGCCGACTACAACACAAGGATTGTTACATGAAGGCATCCATCACCAATTTAACTTACCTATGCCCAGACAACGCGTTCAAAATTCAGTGCTGTTCTACTATAATAGGCATCAGAAAGAAAGTGAAAAGATAAGCAAGGTTACGAAACCTGTTTCAAAGTGGAAAGACAAGCAAGGTTACGAAACTTGTTTCAAAGTGAAAAGACAAGCAAGGTTACGAAACTTGTTTCAAAGTGAAAAGACAAGCAAGGTTACAAAACTTGTTTCAAAGTGAAAAGACAAGCAAGGTTGCGAAACCATCTTCAACTTGCCGCCGAAACAGCGAGTCATATCACTCCCCTCTCCCCTTGGAGAGGGGCTGGGGGTGAGGCCGGTAGGGGGATTGGGGGTGAGGCCGGTAGGGGGCAAAGCCTTTTACTTTATCACCTTATAATGCCGTTTTGCCTCGGCTCTCGATTTAAAGTTAAAATGCCACCATTCTGTGCGAAGGGGCTTAAAGCCTGCGTATCGCATAACCTGACGCAACAATTGGCGGTTTTGTTGTGCGCGTTTGCTGATAATGCCCTTAGCAACAAGCTGGTTTTCGGTGTCGATGTGAGCCTCTGGGCCTAAGTGGTCTATCTTCGTTCCCATAGTTATGCTGTCGCCCTTAGCATCGCAAAGGGTAATGTCCACCGCCAAGCCATAATTATGTAGCCCACCACCATTAGCAGGATTACTCACATACGGTTTCATCGGCGTGTTCTTCACCTTGTTCCACATCTTTTGCTGAATGTGCATGGGGCGTGCAGCATCGTATATTTTCAGACTTAATTCTGGATGTAACTGTTTCAAGCGTTTTTGCGCCTTTACAAGCGCTGCGGCCGCCTCTGGGTGCAGATAGGCCTGCCGCAAGTCGTCGTAAAGCACAACGCCAACAAAGTTGTCGGCGCGCGCATACATCAACGACACTTGCAATGTGGGGTCTAACTCGCGCACATTAACATATCCTGCATGGCTCAACGCCTCCTCTGTTTTGCTAGTTTGTGACTTGGCAGGGAGGACGAAAAACGAAAAAAGGAGGAGGAATTTAAACATATTGATTATTGAAACGTGTGATTAACAAGTTGACGAGTTAATGGTTTTACGTGCATTAGTTTAGTAAGCTAGCGGGGTAATAGGCTTTCTAGATATACTAGTTGTTCTTGTTATACTAGCTGTTGTAGTTGTCCTAGTTATACTAGTTGTTCTAGTTGTTCTAGTTTTCCTTGTTATTCTAGTTTTCCTTGTTATTCTAGTTTTCCTTGTTTTCCTAGATATTCTAGTTTTCCTAGATATACTAGCGGTTCTAGTTTTTCTAGTTATACTAGTAAAAATGGCGTTAGCCATCTTTTCACCTTTTCACCCTTTCACCCTTTCACTTTTTCACCTTTTTCACCTTTAAAAGGCGTTAGCCATCTTTTCACCTTTTCACCTTTTCACCCTTTCACCTTTTCACTCTTTCACCTTTTTCCAAAGCCCAACCTTAACATCTTTCGGGGCATCTCTTTAAGGATGGTGGCGCGTATCTCACGGGGCGACAACCGCCAAAACAATCGGTAATGGCGCAACTTGCGAATGGTGGCCTCAACGTTATAGCGCATGCCTGAGCGCACTGCCGTGGTAGACATGTGCTTGCCAAAGTTGCCACCCGTGAACACGATGTCGAGAACGGCTGGCTGGTAACGTGCATCGCCAGGACTAATGGCGAAGGGAAACTCGTGCGCTGGCAAGCCAAGCTTATCTATCAGCACGCTGCCTATGGCGCAAAAGGCACGATAGAAACCCATTGTGCGAAGATGCTGTGCAAGCGCATGGCGGTCTATCTGTTCGCGATGACGATGCAACAGCATTATCAAGTCGCAGAACTGGCGCAGCCCCACACCCAATTCCACCAAATGATGGTAAAGGTGAAGGAAGGTATACAGCACGTTGAGCGTAGGCGGAAGTGTGACAACGGGTACGCCTTGGATGGCGATTTGCTCGACAGGGGCATCGGCCAATAGCCGCTCCCAATAAGTTTGTATGCCCTTGCTGTTGAACTTTATCATGCAGAAGTGCATCTCTAACGGCACTTCGCGATAGGTAAACTCGCGGTGTTGCTCGCTTTCTTCGCCTTTAAGGGCGATACCCCACGCCTGTTGCAAAAGGTGTTCGGCGCGCGTAAAGTCGGCAGGAACGCAATAGAAGTCAATATCGCCTGGCGTTCGCGCCAAGGGATAAGGGTAGAGTTGCGCAAGGGTTTGCCCCTTAAAGATGCGATAGTTCACCTCGTTGCTGCCGAGAATACCCGCCAATTCTTTGGCCACGCCACTCACTTTATTGTTGAGTTGCTCTAACATCATGGTTCGCGAATAGGCCGTCAGCGCGTCGGCACGCTCCAACTTCACATTGTTGCGTATCAATGCGCCCATCACCAACCCCTCTACCGTTTGTTTGGCGGCAGCCTGTTGCAGCACAACAAACTGCTGGTGGTTGAGGGAAGTGAATGGCAATGGCGTTTGCCAAAACTCGTTATGCAAAAGGGAGAATAGCATGGATAAGGGGAAATGGGGTTAAAACTTTATGGTAATGGTTGAGATAGAGATGGGACAAGCGGGGCGGATTGGGCGAATAAGAAGAATGGGAGTGATGAGACGATGGGTACTGCTGAGAGGAGTTAGGGCCAAGCGGGCCTTAGCTTTTGTTTTGCACCTCTCATTGGTTCCATTCATCTTATCACTCCCATCAGCTTATTTAATGGCTAGCTCTAAGAAATTGCCGCCAGTGGCTTTCTAGTATTGGGCACTCATTTATCTAGCTCTGCGTACACAGAGTTCTTGCTCTTAAATTCGGGAACAATCTGTTTCATCTTACGCACGATATTCATTTCGTCGTAGGTATGCGAGATAGATACGAGTTCCATCACGTCGGTGTTTACCTGCTCGTAATCGTACTCGCGCACCTTAGCGATGCGAATTTTGGGATTGAACGAGGGCAGTGTACCCTCTTCGTCGTTGAGCACTTCTTCGTAAAGTTTCTCACCAGCACGCAACCCCGTGTATTGTATCTCGATGTTCTTAGCCCCCGAAAGGCGTATCATACGCTTAGCCAAGTCGGCTATTCGCACGGGTTTGCCCATGTCGAAGACGAAAATCTCGCCGCCGTTGCCCTTCGTTCCTGCTTCGAGCACCAGCTTGCAGGCCTCGGGTATGAGCATGAAGAAACGAATGATGTTGGGGTCGGTAACGGTTACGGGGCCTCCGGCCTTAATCTGCCGTTCGAAAAGCGGGATAACAGAGCCGTTAGAGCCCAGCACATTGCCAAAGCGCGTGGTAACAAATTGCGTGTTACCGTGCATCTTGCCCTCTTTCTCGGCCTTATCTAGGGCCTGTACGTAAATCTCGCAAATGCGTTTAGAACAGCCCATCACGTTGGTGGGGTTCACAGCCTTATCGGTAGACACCATCACGAACTTCTTTACGCCGTATTTAAGACTGAGGTCGGCCACCACCTTCGTTCCCCACACGTTGTTTTGTATGCTCTCGCTGGGGTTGTTTTCCATCATAGGCACATGCTTATAAGCAGCAGCATGGAACACATAGTCGGGACGGAATGTAGAGAAGATGCCCTCCATGCGGTCGCGATTGGCGATAGAGGCGATAACGGTATATGATTTAATGGCTGGATAATCGTTTTCCATCATCAGGCGGATGTCGTGCTGCGGAGTTTCGGCTTGGTCTACCAGCATCAGTTCTGCGGGATGGAACAGGCACACCTGCCGAACCATTTCACTGCCGATACTTCCCGCCGAACCCGTGATGAGTATCTTCTTGCCTCTAAGTAGGTTGCCCACGCTCTGCATGTCTATTTGTATCTGGTCGCGCGGCAGCAAGTCTTCGATGCTAATTTCTTTCAGCGTGTTCACCACCTTGCCCGACGCATCGGCGTCCCACTCTTGTACGCCTTTGGTCATATAGATATTCACGCCAGCCTCGATAAGAATGTCTTGCAAGCGTGTATTGTCGCGAAACACCTCGTTGCGCAAGGGCGAGACCAATACCGCGTTAATGCGGTTCTCCTTAATTACTTTGAAAAGTTCATCGTTTACAGCATGCACCTTCTTACCCATAAGGTAGTGGTTGGCAAGACCTTCCTCGTGAGAGATGAAACCGAAAAGACGGAACTGCTGCGGTTTTTGGGCAGCAATGTTCTTGGCCAAGCCTACACCACCCTCGCGTACACCATATATCAATGCGCGTTTGGCTTGTCCCGTATCGAACACCGTATCGTAAATACCTTTTATCATGATGCGGAAAGTCCACAGCAAGATGGTGGTTACAAGGTAGATGGAAACGATATGGCGCAGATGCAACGGAACAATGTGCTGATGAATCTCGACCCAAAAGATGATTGGATAATGCAGAACGACAACGATAACAAACCCCAAACCCATAGCATAGGCCACCCGTTTGAGGTCGACAAACGACGAAAAGCGTATCACCCCAGCATAAGTGTGGAACACGCGAAAGCCTATCACGTTGAATACCTGATAAAGCAACAGCGTGTTAAAGATGGGCACGATGTTTGTGGCTGTGCGCGAGAAACGGAAAAACAAGGTACACACGAAAAGACCACTAAGCAAACAGATAATGCAGTCGATAAGGAAAATGCACCAATAGGGCAAAGAGTCTTTACGGAAATACCAGTTAATAAACTTGCTAAATGGATTCATAGTGGTGTAAGTTAACAGATTGAGTTTCTGAGTTTGTAAGTTTGAAAGCTTGTAAGTTTTTGAAGTTATAAAGCTCTGGAATTGGGGAGTTCCTAATTCTAGATCTTTATTACTAATTCGTTCTTATATCTCCCTGTTCCTTTGTTCTTTTATGATGCTTTCTTAATCACTGAAACTAACGGACATATCACCGACTAATGCGGTGAAAGCTGAAGACACAAAACGTCCCAACCCCAGAACTTAGAAACTTAAAAACTCATGAACTCAATCGACTCTATTTCATCTCTCTAACTATTTTTTCAATGTCTTGGTCGCTTACATAAGGCCCTGATGGCAAGCACAGCCCCTTTGCGAAAAGCTTTTCTGAAACGCCGTTTACATAAGCAGGCGCATCCTTAAACACGGGTTGCGTGTGCATGGGTTTCCACAATGGGCGGCTTTCTATGCCCGCGCTCTCCAAATGTTGACGCATCTGTTCGTAATCGCGCCCTGTTTTCTTGGGGTCGATAAGCACGGTGTTGAGCCAATAGTTGGGGTCCATGTAGTCTTCGGGAGCAACGTGCAAGTCAATTCCATCAACATCGGCAAACAACTGAGCGTAAAGTTGGGTGGTGTGACGATGGTGGGCGATGTGTTCGCGGGCGATGGTCATCTGTCCGCGGCCAATACCTGCGCAGATATTGCTCATACGATAGTTGTAACCAATTTCTTTGTGCAAATAGTAAGGCTTAGGTTCGCGAGCCTGCGTAGCAAAGAACATGATGCGTTTCTTCGTTTCTTCGTCGGGACAAATCAATGCACCGCCACCGCTGGTGGTTATCATCTTATTGCCGTTGAAACTCATGATACCGAACCGACCGAAGGTGCCAGTCATGCGCCCCTTGTACTCTGAACCGAAAGCTTCTGCCGAATCTTCCACCACGGGTATGCCGTAGCGGTTGGCTATCTCCATTATCTCGTCAATGTAGGCGGGCATACCATATAGATATACCAACATGATGGCTTTGGGTTTCTTGCCTGTTTTGGCGATGCGGTCTTTAATTGCCTCCTCCAAGAGGTTGGGGTCCATGTTCCATGTGCGATCTTCGCTGTCTACAAACACGGGCGTTGCACCTTGATAGGTTATGGGGTTTGCTGAGGCCGAGAAGGTGAACGACTGGCAAATAACCTCATCGCCTGCCTTTACGCCTAGGGCTACCAACGCCAAGTGTATGGCCGCCGTACCTGCCGACAGGGCCACGACATGTTTGCCCTGCCCCACAAATGCCTCCAAGTCTTTTTCAAAGGCATTGACGTTTGGCCCTAAGGGCACTACCCAATTGGTGTCGAACGCCTCTTGAATGTACTGCATTTCGTTACCGCTCATGTGAGCGAGGCATAAATAAATTTGATTATCCATAATTATCTAGTTTTTCGAAGAATTTCGTTATTATAATTGGTGGGGTGATTGGTTGACGAGTAAGAAGGCATTTGGTTTAGTAAGCTAGTGGGTTAGTTTATCTGGTCTTACTAGGTTTCTAGTTCTTCTAGTTATTCTAGTTGTCCTAGTTTCAACTAGTTGACGAGTTAATAAGTTAACCAGTTGGCAAGTTGGTAGGCAAACCATCCTTACCCTTTAAAAGGCGTTAGCCATTTTTTCACCTTTTCACCTTTTCACCTTTAAAAGGCGTGAGCCATCTTTTCACCCTTTCACTCTTTCACTTTTCACCTTTAAGTACCTTTTCACTTTTTCACCTTTAAACCTCTTTTCACGCTTGCAGGCACACCCACGTAAAGCGACTGGTCGGCGGTATCGTCCATCACAACTGCGGCAGCACCTATTTGCGTATCGTTGCCAATAGTCTTGTACTGCACAACAGCAGAGTTTAGTCCGAAGAAATTGCCATCGCCAACCTTCACGCCTCCCGACAAACGTACGCCAGGCATGAACGTGTTAAACGAACCTACCTGAACATCGTGGCGAATACTTGCATCGCCATTAAAGAGGTTGAAACTGCCGATGCGTACATTGCACGACACCACACAATGCGGCATGAATAGGTTTCCCTCGCCCATCGTGAACGACGGCGCATGCCACAGCTCGACGGTTGGGTCGATGATGTTGGGAAAGTAGACATTGGGATTAGTGATGGCCTGCCTTACACGCCGCATAACTTGCGGTGAGCCAAAGGCCAAAACCACGGCCAAAGGCTCGGTAACAGCGTTCAGCTGGGCAGAACCTCCCAGCACCTTACCCATCTCGTTACTACTGCCTTGGGGCAAACCATCATCGTAAAAGCCAACAAACTGCCACACTTTCTCATTGGCAGCGCGGTTTATTCTTTGCAGGGTGCAGGCCGTCTCGCGCCCCATCCCGCCAGAACCAAATATCGCAATGCGTTTCATTCTTTAATTACTTCCGTTAAAAGGCTCTATCGTGGCTTGTCCTTCGGCCGAAATGCCATCGCGTTTTAGCACAGCTTTGATGGTATAGTATATCACCTTCATGTCGGTGAGAAACGAAACATGGTCTACATACCACACATCGTATTCAAATTTCTGTGTCCACGAGATGGCGTTTCGCCCATGACACTGCGCCCAACCCGAAATGCCGGGCCGCACTTCGTGGCGCCGTGCTTGCCTTTGGGAATACAAAGCCAAATATTGCGGAAGTAGTGGGCGTGGCCCAATCAACGACATATCACCTTTAAGCACGTTAAAGAGCTGAGGTAGCTCATCGATAGACGTAGAGCGAACAAATCTGCCAACGGGAGTTAGTCGCTTGTCATCGGGTAATAGTTGTCCCCGCTCATCGCGTTCGTCGGTCATCGTCTTATACTTAATCACCTTAAATATCTTTCCATTCTTCCCAGGACGTTCCTGCAAGAAGAAGGCTCCCCCACCCTTATTGGCGAAATGCAACCAGAGGGTTACGACTAATAGCAAGGGACTGATACATACGAGGACAATTAAAGCGACACTAAAATCTATCAGGCGTTTAAAGAAATGCTTGTACATATATAACTTGGGATTAAACGTAGGGCTTTGAAACTTGGAGTAAGCCCTTTTTATAGCTTTGTAGTGGGACTACTAGCGGTTTGTAGCTGCACTACAAATGGCTTGTTGGGTGCGTACATGTGCCTTATAGCACCGCTACAAGTAGCCTGTACCAATGCCTACATGTCCGCGTTAAGGTATGTTACTTAGAGATACTAATCTTATTTACGATAAACAATAGGTGCCATGCGACAGGTTCTTATCTGTTCTTTTTCGTCTGCTCCAATGCTTGATACTCTGCAAGCAAGGCTTGCCACACTTTCTCCTGCTCGTACCTTTGTTGTATCATCGGCCGTGCCATGACAGCCATCTTGGCAACCGCATCGCGCTCTTTCAAGAAAACTTCTATTGCTGCCAGCAATGCCGTTTCGTCTTTTGGGGGAATTATCTTGCCATTGGTACCATCAACAACAATTTCATTACATCCATTAATGTCGGTAACAATAGAAGGTAGCCCCATAGCACCTGCCTGCATCACCACATTGGGGAATCCCTCTCGGTAACTGGGGAACACAAGTGCATCGGCGGCCAACAGGTAAGGACGCACATCGGTTTGATAACCCACATACTTAACGCTTGGCGCTGTTTTGAAAAACTCTTCGTTCCCATCGTTTAAAGGGTCGAGTTCGGTTTCGAAAGTACCAACCAAGATGAGTTTACACTGAGGCTGATCGGTTTGAAGCTTGCGCATACAAGCGGCCAACTCGTTCATTCCCTTGTCTCCCACGATACGCCCTACGAAAACGAAAGCGAAATCATCGGCAGACAAGCCTAGTGACTCACGGATAGCCGCACGCTTGTTGGTAACATCTGTTGGGGTAGGCTGTGTTTCATCTACACGCGCCACACTTTCGGCAGAGAAATATTCAGTGTCAATGCCGTTGATGTTGCCGTTAAGTACCACTTTCAATGGTTTCTTCGTAATATGGTCGTGCTCCAATGCCATTTTCACGCCATTGCCTTCGGGAATTACCTTTGTTGCACAAAAGCAGGTGATGCGCTCCATCGTCATCAATATTATACGAAGCATGCCTTGCGCGCCTTGATAGCGCAAACCCGTAACAGTATAAATGCGATGGGGCACGCGCGTAAGCTTGCCTGCCATCATGGCCAGCAAACTTCCCTTAGGCGTGTTGGCATGTACGATGAATGGGCGTTCGCGCTTAAATATCTTACATAAGTTCCACAAACTTTTCAAATCTGCCCATAGTGAAATCTCTCGATGCATGGGCACTTCAACCACTCGCACCCCTTCTCTTTCGGCCACATTCATTAGGCGGCCAGTATTGTTAGACAAGCCTACCACTTCATAATGTTGGTTCATGAAATGTAGCTGCCCCTTAATGAGCGTGTCGAGGCTGATATCTGAGGTTGTTACCCTGATTAGTTTCTTCTTCATTATAATTTATAGACTATGGAACGTCTGGCACTATCTATCGTTTGCTCTTGCCTTGCAGAGTTTTTTGCCATGTAGCTCTCTTGACGTGTAACATGCCTATGGAACCAATTCCTTATATACCGACTCGTAGCCATCCACCATTTTATTAATGTCGAACATCATGGCCCGTTGGTAGCACTTGTCGGCTATCTGGTCATAATACGCCTTGTCGTCATGCAACTGACGGATGATGGCTGCCAAAGCCTCGGCATCGCCATGCGGGAACAACACGCCATAACCCTTGGTTACCTCGCGCAATCCGTCTACATCGCTCGCAACAAACGGACGTCCCGACGACATGCCTTCGATATTGGAGAGGGAGAGACCTTCCCAATGGGAAGACATCACTACCACATCAGCAGCTTTCAACACTTGGGGAACATCTGAACGAATACCCAAAAGTTTAACGCGATGGGAAACTCCTTCTGATGCAATGACAGCTTCTAAAGCACCACGTCTTACCCCATCACCTACCAACCACAGCTGATATTGGTTAGGCAGTGAAGCAATCGCCCGAATTAGTGTGTCTTGGTCTTTGGCCTCCCGAAACCCTGCCACCATCACCGTAACAAAACAATCTGGGAGTCTTAAATCAGGAGCTTCGTCTGATACATAAAATCGCTGAACGTCCACGCCGTTATTAATGGTGAGCACTTCTTGCTGATATTTGCTACCAATATGCTCAAGCAACTTCTCTTTGGCAATGTCAGAGATACAGACAATTTTATCGCAACGGCTATACATCCATCGGTCGATGCAGCCGTAGCCCCACATCGAGCGCCTACGATTATTCGTAGAGTGCTCGGTAGTAACCAACTTAGCCTTTGATTTTCCTTTGGCCATAGCAGCGAACAACTGCGGTGAAGTGTTGTGCGTATGTACGATATCGTAGTGTACCATCAGTTTTTTAAGCCGTTTAACATGCTTAAAGTTATACACGCTATCGGTTTGAGAAAACTCTATCACACCACAGCCTCCATCAATTAAAGCCTGCTTAAAGATAGAAGGACCGCCAGCGAAAGCCACGACATCAACTTCATGTCCTCGACTTTTAAGCTTCAAAGACAAGTCAACCACAATTTTTTCTGCCCCACCCGTTTGCAGGGAAGTAATTACTTGAAGAATGCGCATAAGATTAAGCCTCTATAAGCCTATTAATAATTCTATTCATTACAGCTATAGGTGCCAGATTTTCATTGTAATATTCCTTAGCATCCACCTTCAACTTTTTAATTATATCAGGAGTTTCTCTTAAATATGCTACAGCGTTAGCAATCTCATCTGCGTTTAATACCTCGACATAATGCTTGTCCTTCTGAAATAATCCAGGCATAACGTTTAGATGCGGTGTAGAAATCATGGCCTTTCCCATAGCTAAATACTCAGCCAATTTCCACCCATGGCATCCTACCACTGATGGCGTGTTAAACACAAAAGCCGAACGTTTAGTTTTCTCCATATACGCTTTCATAGATATACGTTCGTGGATAATCATATCACCATACATCTCTAAGTATTCAGGATAGCGAGGACATTCCTTCATCGGCGTCTCTCCATCAATATAGTAAAAGCCACCTTCAAATTTGGGGAATAGGTTTTTACATGCCCTTGCAAATGCACCGCGGTAAACGTTCGTGGTTTGGAAAGCACCTTCAGAATACCACAATGTACTCAGTGTAAACATATAATTGCTATCTTCTCTGCACTCACAATCGTATTCCTTGTATGGCCTTCTCCTGACTACAGTGTATAAATAGTCTAGCAAATACCGTTTAAAGGAAATCTTATATCCTTCTCCCTTACACTTATGGTAGTTCCGAAGAGCCATGAAAAAGGTTTTCAATGGATTCCAAAGGGTTATACCAAAACTTGGACCAATAGCAAAAGCCTTGTTACAGGCTAAATCTTCATGCCGGAGGTTAATTTTAGCATAAACATCGGCCCACTTATAAAATCTCTCATGGATGTCATTCCTATCGTTAACATCCACATATGCTTTTTTTATTTGCCCATCTCCAAAAACAACCTCCAGACCAAATCCGCGCCGATAGTCCTCCATCTCATGCAGAACTATCCCATCAAGTTGTACAAACTTGACCCTATACCCCAACTCTTTCATTCCATAGAGGTAGAATGAGGCATAATTTATCATGCAGCGGGGGTCTATTCTTATCTCTTTAATTCCTTTCACTTCTGTCACTATCTATAACAACATATCATAAGACTAAGATACTATATATTTGATTGCAGTTTGGGTAATCTTCCTAGGTATTTAACAACTTCAAATCTTTTCTATGCATCAACCAACCAAGGGGTTTAAAGATACTCCAAACTATGCTTACATGAGGTATTGACATCATCTTCTTACTAGACTTATTAATACAAGCCCTGAAGCGATAATAATTAATAGCCGACCTTACCTTTGCCGCCCATGAAATATCGTACCACAACATCTCCGCATAAGTGATGGTTGTAGCTACAGGGCTCTTCATCCGCACTTCTGTAATGGATGACGTTATCCCACCTGGTTGATACTCTGCTAAATATATTACCTTATTAATGTATCGCAGTTGATATTTTGTAGCTATACGATTCCAGACCAAGACTTCTGGGCAGAAACGTTCATTCGCAATTTCTGGGAAGGGGAATTCCTGAAGAACAGTTTTCAAGAACACCTCCTTCATGTCACCGGTAACCCTTTTGTTAAATCGCACGTCGATAGAAGTGCTGTCAATCCTTTCTGCAGGGAGTCCAGAGCCAATAACCTTACCATCAAACGACGCATCAAGTCCACAAACGCCTGCAAATCTGCTTTTGTCTTTAATGCGTACCCATTCGTTTACAACAGTTTCTATGGCATCATCAGGAAGCATGTCGTCACTATCGGCTATAAAGATAAGCTCTCCATTTGCCAAATCCACGCCTTTATTTACAGCCGTGTGCTTCCCACCATTGTTTTTGTAAACATAACGCACATTTAAGTGATTCCGGTCCACATGGTTGAGAATTTGTTGCTCAACAAGTTTACGTGTATCATCGGTTGAACCATCATCGACAATCAGCCATTCAAAATGACGATATGATTGCTTTAAAATGCTTTCATAAAGCCTTAAAAGCAATTCTCCACGATTGTAAGTGGGGGTAAGAATAGAAACATACACACTTTCCATGTTTTTACTATTTGTTTCGTTTTTGGAAATTAAGGTTATAAAACTTGTCTGCATCGTAATTATAGTCATACTCGTATTCGTCTCGAATAAAATCGCCTCTACGAATACCTGGTGTCAGAAAAGTTTTGTATGGACTTAGAAGAACTCCCCAAGCATTTATAATGCGCAGATAAAGTACAAACATCGTTAATGAAACAAAGCCACGTAAAAATTGTTCGTTCTTATCAGAAACAAATTCTGTTAGCATAATCATAACACCTATAGTACAATACCAGGCAATGCGTCCTCCATCAGAAGAACGACTAAATAGCAGTAACAAACCGCAAAACATCAAATAACAATTTAATATCACCAAACTACCTGAATCATTTTTTACTTTCCCATAGTTTCTCAATAAAATAAAAAGGAACAATATGGATTCAATAACATACTCTATGCGGAAACCATATTCGGCTGTTTCTGAATATCCAGATATTTTTGAGTTCTGAACTAGGTCTCCTGAAAACAAAAATAAAGCCTTCGTCACTCCCGTAAACCCTATCAAAAGCAAAATGAACATGAAAAAAGCTATTGTCTTTGGTGTATACTTCCTTCTTGGCATAAAGTAAAGAAGAAGAAAATATACAGCAGAGTTGTGAATCAGCGTGGCCAATACAACTAAACAGAAAAAAACAATAAACTTTCGCTTTACAACATAGGGGAAGGAAAGCCAGCAAACCCCACAGGCCATAATTTGCCTAAGGTAAGTAAAACTGAAGAAGAAAATAAGCCCAAGGAAAATAAGCAAGCAAAAAAATGGATTATTTGTATATTTGTACATAGAAACTGGCAACAACGTGTACATCAACAGCGTAAAAATGAATATAAACAAGTAACGGTTTGGAGTAAACAACCCTATCGCAGAATTAATTAGTCCAAATACTGGCTCTTTTCCAAAGACATCCTGAAAATCCTCATTCCACAATCCTTCATTATCATGAAGATGCCAAGCTTGAACTTGGAAAATCTCTCCATAAATATAACGATCGTATCCTCCCAACATGTCAGAAATGCCAACAAAGACACCTATTGCGAGACAATATATGAAGAAAAAGAATGCTGGAGGCTTTGGCTTATTAAAATAATATTGCGCAAGCACTAAAGTAATAATGAAAATACAGAGATAAATTAGCATGCCTAATTTTTTATTTAAAATGCGATTTATATAAGACCTGATTTTAGAGGTGTGTCTTTTCAACTCACCAATAGCACAGGTAGCAACAAAATATTTCCGTACAAAACAAAGGTATGGAATATAAATTTATAGAGTCTATTTGAAGAAAGCCCATCCCTGCCAACAACCGGTTCTCTTGAAAGCGTATTAGGATCAGATCATGAAAAGACCGCTTGTTTGGATGACTTGACATAAATCCTGTACTAGATCTAGGCTAGGCGTTTCCCTCGCAATTGACAACCATAAGGGACATATCCTTCTGTACAAATGTAGCTTTCATCGGCATAAATAATGGTGCCTTATGTATCCTCCAGACACCCAGCTTTCAGTCCATAGCAATTTCTCAGTCTTAGATTCATAGAGTTTCGGCGAGGACACTTCCCTTGGGCGTTTTCTAATTTGCTTACACACGGCACCAATGCGGATAAAAAGCTTGAACATTGGGTTGCTTGCCGTTTTTCCAGAGGCTAGCTCCCATTCACTCTTTCTTGACTCACACTCAGCCTGCCTGTTCTGTTGAACGCCTACGACTTCCTCGTCCAAATCGTACATGATCGGTTTCCACCCTGCCCTGAATTGTTTTTCAACCCACCGATACATTGTGATTTGAAACTCTTTACCCAGAATTTACACTCACCTTGCTTATTTCCAATTGCCTTTCCGCTGAAACCAAGGACAGACCCTCTACTTTCAGTAGTACGACACAAACCATACGAAAACAATGCTTTTGCCTAGCGAATTACTTTTTCGAGTGCGAGGCATTCTGTCTCCGTCAATTCTAATTCTTTTAGCTTTCCTATTAAACATAAAACAAAGAATGTTAAGAACTGCTTTATAGAAACTAATTTTGCTACCATACTTAACAACTATTAGCTCTGCCTATGATCTAATTTTCTCCAAAAGGAAACCATAGTTCTTTGCATTCTACCTGTGTGTTTCTCTATACATAAATAGAATAAGTAACCTCCCAATATACATAGACATACTTCTGAGATGAAGAGTACTAATGCGTAACCATCAATACTCTTTAATTTTGGAAATCCTCCCCAACTCATCAGCCGAATCAATTGATAGTGAATTAAATAAAGAGAATACGAGAATATTGCCAATTTTGTAGAATACTTATTCAACAATATAAAGAAATTACTTCTGGGAGTAATAGTCACTAACTTACCGATCAAAACAGCAATAGAAAACGTCTCTAAAACTTGTAGCATAGACACATTTAGATTAGAAAGAAAAGAAGCTTCACGAGAAATGGAAGGCTTAGCAAATTTGGTTAACACTGCTGTGGCAATAGCAACAAAGGCACACAAAAACACAAAGTGATTCGGAAGAGAACGCTTCGATATAACATAAGCGAGAATGCCTAATAACACAAAGAAATACATGTATGTACTTTTCCCACCATAAGTTAAGGAAAAAACCAAAAGAACTAGAGCAAGAACTATCGTTCCCGGGACTGTATATCTTTTATGGGATAATAAAACGATTGAATATAACAAGACGTAATTCCACACAATATATGGCATGGTCCATAGGGGGCCACCCATAGAATTGAACTCAGAAAAAATACATTGGAGAGACAGTGCGTTACAGAGGATACCTTCCCAAGAAGTATTAGCCCCAATAACATTGTCAACTAACACGATAAAAAGAACCGAGCCTACTAAGGGCAACCCTATCCTAACGCTGCGTTTTATCGCAAATTCTCCAGGAGAAACAGGCTTCCTAATAGATATACTTTCAAGAATCTTACCTCCAACAAGAAAACCGCTCAATATAAAAAAAGCTAGAACAGCATCGTCGCTAAACGACGTGAGGAAATAAAACATTTTCACATAAATGGTTTTACTTGCAGTTTCAAGATTTCCAAAAATCTCAAAAAAATTTGCCCTACAATGAGCGATAACAACAATTAATGCCGATAAAAAACGCAACAAGTCTAACCAATAATAATGTTTCTTTTCCATGTTCAAGTGTCTTTGTTCTTATAAATGTTTATTATTTATATCACTTACTCTTCATTACGGCTGCTCTCTCCCTTTTTAAATAAGGCTCTTGCTATTCTACACCGATCATGTGTCACTCTTACTTGTGCCATACCAAGTTTTGCCTTCTCTTCATACAATGAAGGCCGATTAACGATATCCTTTAATATAAAGATAAATTCTTGCGGTTTCGAGTACAGAAAACAACTTTCAGGTGACGAAACATCTATATTCTCCAAAGAATATTTTGTTCCAATCTCAAGCAACCCATTAGCAATGGCATCAAGAACTTTTCCTTTTGTCCCTGTTCCCACATCTATCGTATTTACTTGAATATCATGATTACATATCTCTGAAATATAATCATCCACAAAATTTATATGCTGTACCCTTAATCCGACCTTTCTTAGTTTCGACACCCAATTCTCCCATCCTTTTCCCAAGAATGTTACTTCAATCCCTTTACATAAAGTATCATTACATTCTTCTGTCCTACTCTGTATTTCTAACTCTTGTAATAAGCTATCAGCACCATGCTTACAATAAAGGTCATACCGACCCGCAAACAAAACCCTAAGAGGATGATGGAACCCAACCTTACGAGTTTCATTATACTCATAAAGCGGATGAGGTAAAAAGATTACCTGTGAGAAAGGATTGTTCTCTTTATAGAAACTTGCATCTTCTTTTCCCACAAAATGATAGGTAAGGTTATTGTCTGTTACACTACTGGCCTTCTCATACCGATTATATTGCGTGAATCCACATAACGCACGCACTTTCTCTAGAAAAGAATTCCTTACCCAAGGCTTTGATAAAAGTCTGTAGAAATACAAGGATTCACAGTCGGGCATTGTCACTATTCTGTGCAATCCGCCAAATTTCTTAGCGATATGGGCTAACTCCTCACCATAAATCCAAACACAATCAGGCTTAAGCCCAGAAATGTCTTGAACCAGCCCTTCATGTATTCCATAATAGGCACAAATTGGATATCTCATGAAGATTCTTAGAAAAGATAACTTTAAACGAAACATCCATTTTATCCAACTAGGAGGTTTGATTATGTGAATTTTAGCATTTAATTCTTTCTCTACAACAGTAAGGTCTGCAGAGGATAACTCGTTTATATTAAATGAATATATGACAGCTTCTACGCTTTCTATTTCTTGTAAACCCTTTAATAAATGATAGGGAAGTGCCGAAGCTGCTCTAACATTATATAAAGTAGGGGTACACAGGCTTATCAATACAATTCTCATCTGTAACAGTTAAAATAATTTATATTGTTTCATCGAATAAAAATAAACAACAACTGCTTGAATAAAAGAGGATATAAGTGAAATATATGCAGGCCACATAACAGAGTATCGTGTAAGCCACAACGATAATCCAAGATGGAAAAGAGAAGTTCCAAATGTTATATACATTAATTGCCGTGTTTTCTTAAAAAAAAACAGATAATTACAAAACAACAAATAGACACATTGAAAATAAGCTGAACTACAAAGAGGAACAACAAATTTCAGAGAATCCTTATACATTGGTAATGCGATGGGAATAAAAATGTAGCACAGAGCGATAGTTAAGCCCGTTAAACATAAAAACAAGAATAACATCATTACTGTTTGTTTTCGTAACTTTCTTCTTACTTCAACCGAGTCTTTCGAGAGGTTCTGATAAATAAACACCGAATTGGATTGGTTAAAAGCTGTACCTAATATGCTAATTATATTAGCAAAATTAATTGCAAAACTAAATTGTCCTACCAATGCTATTGAGTAATTTGAATTGATGATAAAACGATCTAATCCCTGACGTATCCACCCTGTTAAATGATGAGGAATTAAAGGAACACCAAAAAACAAAATCTCTTTAAATGTCTCTTTAGAAGGAGTTAATTTACATAAATACTTTTTCTTGATTAGAATATATACCGAAATCACCATGAAGCATCCCGACATCAACAAATTGGCAAAGACACGACCATGCCAATCGTACTTCAACACAACAACGAAAAGTAATGTCCCGACCAAATTAAGTAGGGTTGAAGACATCGTAAGCCACCCATAGATAAAAGGTCTTTCCTCTAAACGATATATTTCTGTTAGTAAATTATAAAGGACAGTAGATACACATAGAAAGACACAAATCTGCTGATAGTTAAACTCAATACTAGATATACGAAAAATAGTGCCACTAAAAAAAAATACACAAGTGACAAATGTAATAGATACAAGCAATGTAATTAACAAAACTGCATTTACATACTCCGCTAATTGCTTTCTTGTTTTC
>ERZ772827.608-NODE-608-length-19535-cov-4.409651_pt1 | contig 19535 bp, 18 predicted proteins | sample MGYA00580850_ERZ772827 | MGnify/ENA primary metagenome ERZ772827 (study PRJEB29015, sample SAMEA2737950) | human oral metagenome | biome: human oral; feature: human-associated habitat; material: dental | place: China | collected 2145 ...
TGCCATGCCGAAGCATTCCTTAAACAACATCCATCACGACCCCCTTCCCCTCATCACGCGTAATCCTGCCGTCACGGACGAGCAGCTGACGACTCGCACGCATGGCAATCTCCGGCTCGTGTGTGACGAGAATGATCGTATGCCCCTTCTCGTGCATCCGCTCAAATATGTCCATGATCTCCTTCGTGGACTTCGTGTCGAGGTTGCCCGTCGGCTCATCCGCCATGATGATGTGCGGATCGTTCACAAGAGCGCGTGCAATGGCGACGCGCTGGCGCTGTCCGCCCGAAAGTTCATTGGGGAGATGCTTTCCGCGGTCGGCAAGCCCCACAGCACGAAGCATCTCCTCTGCACGCTCCATCCGTGCACGCCTCCCTACGCCTGCATAGACCAAGGGCAGCGCGACATTATCCAGCGCTGAGATGCGCGGAAGCAGGTTGAAGTTCTGAAAGACAAAACCGATCTTCTTGTTGCGCGTCACGGCGAGCGCATCGTCATCAAGCCCTGCAACCTCGGCACCATCCAGGATATAGGAGCCTTCACTCGGACGGTCGAGACAGCCGAGAATATTCATGAGGGTAGATTTCCCGGAGCCTGAGGGTCCCATAAGCGCGGCAAATTCACCGCGACGAATGTCGAGGTCAATGCCGTCGAGCGCAGCAAGTGTCTCACTGCCGATACGATAGAGTTTGCGTATCCCGCGCAGGCGGATGGTCGAGGGTACTTCTTTTTGTTCCATCGAAATTCCCCCGTATCAGAACGGCGGCGGTCCACCCGCCTGCATGCTTGCCGTGATGATCTTCGCTGTGTAGGTGCTGACGACGCGCTCTCCCTCACTGAGTCCCGAAAGAATCTCCACATACTCATCGCTGTAGATGCCCGTCTCCACGTAGCGAGTCTCCTGCGTCCCATCCTCCTGCAGGACGAGGACATAGGATCCCGCTGCGTCCGTCTTGAGCGTGGAAAGCGGCACGACGAGTGCATCGTTCCGATCTGCCGTATTGATGACAACGCGCGCCGTCATTGCGGGCAGGAGGAGATTGCCGGGATCGTCCACATCGAGCGTCACATAGTAGTAGATGACACTCGCGCTCGACGAGGATGATGAAGATGACGAACTCGTATCCCAGCTGTTCGACACATCAGTCTGCGAGATCTTTGAGACGCGTGCCGTAAATTTCTGATCGGTATAGGCATCGACGGTGAAGGTCGCCTCCTGCCCGATACGGATGTTTCCGATGTCGGTCTCGTCCACCTTCGCCTTGATCTGCTTTTTCGAGAGATCCGCGATGCGCATGATGACCGTCGGATTGTCCGAACCCTGCACCGCCATCGTCCCCGCCGTCTTCGGCTCGCCCACGACGACGCCCGAGATCGGCGCAGTGATGATCGTCTCGTTCGCATCAGAGTTCGCTTCCTCCAGCGTCGACTGTGCCGTATCGTAGTTGTACTCTGCATCCTCGAGATCGGACTTGGACTTCGCTCCAATGCTCTCGAGATAGCTCATGCGGTCATATTTCGCGCGCGTATTCGTCACGCGGTACTGTGCCTGATCCCGCTTTGCCTCATAGTCCTTGCCGTCGAGTGTCGCGACGATCTGCCCCGCTGTAACGGTATCGTTCTCCTTGACGAGAACAGAGGTGATGCGCGCCGTGATCTTGGAACTGACCTCCACAGAGTCCACAGGACGGATCGTGCCCGTTGCCTCGACGGTCGACTTGATGTCCATGCGCTGCACTGCTACCGTCTCGACTGCCTGTGCCGATTGGTCTGCCGCACTCGATTCCATATACCAATATACGCCGCCCGCGACCAGTACGGCCGCCAAAACGCTGATGCCGATGATTTTGCCACGTTTCATTTACTTCACCTTCTTCGCTGCAGCATCCGTACCGCCCTCAATATATGACGCCTTCGCTGCTGCACGCTCCTCTGCGGTCACGGCGGGAAGTCCCTCAGCCGCCGCATGCTCGCTTTCCGTCAGTTCTGTCCCCATCAGATTCTCGACCTGTGCGCGATAGCGTGCGTAGTCATAGCGAGCACTGATCGCATTCGTCTCCGCCGTGGAAAGCGCCGTCTGCGCGTCGATGATGTCGAGGAGAATGCCCTCACCCGCACGATAGCGTTCATTTGCAATATGATAGTCCTCACGCGCCTGACGTACCGCATCCCCGGTTGAGGCGAAGCGCTGTTCTGCCTCACGCATATTGAGGTATGCCTTGCGGAGGTTCAGATCAATGCTCTCTTCCTCCTTCTTCACGTTCAGCAGGGCGATGTCGCGCTCCGCCTCTGCCTCCTCAATCGCTCCGCGCGTGATGCCGCCGTCAAAGATGTTCCAGCTGACGCCGATGGAGGCAGACACGTCTGAGCTCGTATCATGACGCGGCCGGAACTGACTGGTCAGCCCCGTACCGAGCGTGAGATTTACGCTCGGTCTCTTCCCTGCCCGTGCGCTCTCAACGGCGAGCTCGCGCTGACGGAGCTTCGCACGCGTAACGGCAAGGTCAAGTCTGCTGCGATGGGCATAGGAAATACAGTTGTCGACGGAGGTGTCGAAGGGCTGATACGAAACCTCTGTCGTGAGCGTCAGCGGTTCCGCACGGTCGATGTTCAGCAGGTTCCGCAGAGTCGCGAGATGCACCGCATAGGCATTCTCGGCGCGAACGAGTTCCTGCCGCGCATTCGATAGCTCCACAGAGGAGCGCAGCACATCGATTTTCGCCTGTGCGCCCGCCTCGTAGAGCACGGTGACATTCTTCAGATGTGCATCGTATTTGTTCACGGTATCGCGCTGCACATCGATCTTTTTGCTTGCCTCCACTGCATCCCAGTAAGCGGCCGTCACCTCGTATTTCAGCTCCTCACGCGCACGCTCGGTGGTGAGACGCGCCACACGCGTACCGATCTCACTGGACTCGATATTCGCCTCATTCGCACCGCCGCTGTAGAGCGGCAGACGCGCTGAGACAGACAGACTGTTGCTTGTCTGTGCATCCTCGTCCTTCGTCTTGCTCGTACGCAGGGTGTCGGATGCCTCTGCTGAAATGCTGTTCTTCCCACGCGCCTGCTTCAGCGCGGCATCTGACGTCCGTTCGCCCATCTGCGTGACGCGCAGCCCCGTATTCGCGGCAAGTGCCGTCTGGATTGCCTCCGCGAGCGTAAGGTTCATCGCATCTGCAGTCATGGGCAAAGCGAGCGCCGAGCTCAGCACAAATGCGGCAAATGCACACCGTCTGCGCCCCTCTTTATGCATAAAATTCTCCTCCATACTAGGGAAGCACTGATAAATTCAGCACCGTCGTTTTAGCCCATCTTTTTCGCCCTGTCTTTGTCGACAAATCCTCCACATAGCTTTGGCTATGCGTCCGGTTTGTCTCCTTGACAGGACAAAAAATCTGCACCAATCCGACGGACTTCATTTTATCAGCGATTCCCTAGGAAATAAGTCCATATAATAATGCGCCCATGCTAACGCAAGGGCGCTATGCCTTTATTAGAGAAGTGTTATTTTTTCCTTAAAGCGATGGATGTTCCGTGAGATACTGCTTCGCCGCCTCGAACTGGACATCCTTCGTATCGGAGGGCGAACGCTCAATGACAATATCCGGCGTGATGCCTGTGCCGTCGATGGAGCGGCCGTTTGGCGTCACATACTTTGCAATCGTGAGCTTCAGCCCGTCCTCGTGAAAGAGCGGCAGAACGGCCTGTACGGAACCTTTGCCATAGGAGGTCGTGCCGATGATCGTCCCCGCACCTGTATCCTGCAGTGCACCCGCGAGGATCTCCGAGGCACTCGCGCTGTTCTCGTCAATGAGTACGACGATCGGATATTTTCGTGCGGCAAGGGAGGAACGATAGACCTCCTCTCCCCCGTCGCGGTCGATCACAGAAACGATCGTACCCGCTGGGACAACCTGTTCGGCAACGGCAACACAGCTTGTAATCAGGCCCCCCGGGTTTGCACGCAGATCGATGATGAGAGAGGTCATACCGCTCCCCGCAAGACGGTTCATCTCTGAGGTGAACTCATCTCCCGTATGCTCAGCGAACGAGCCGATGCGAATGTAGCCCATTGTCGTCCCCTCGACCATCACACCCCGAACAGACGGCACCTGTATGACATCGCGCGTGATCGTATAGTCCTGTTCCGTTCCATCACGCAGGATACGGAGAACAACCTGTGTCCCCGCCTCACCGCGGATACGCAAGGCAACCTCCTCATTCTGCAAAGCACTCGTCGGCGTACCGTCCACCGCGAGAATCTCATCCCCTGCACGCAAACCTGCAGTCTCACCCGGTGTGCCCTCGAGTACAGAGATGATCCGCACGACATTGTCCTTGAACCCCATCGTCACGCCGATGCCGCCAAACGATCCCTCCGTGTGCTGGCGCAGTTCCTTGAACATCGAGGGCGGCATATAGACGGAATGGGGATCGTCAAGCGATGCAACCATGCCGTCAATCGCACCGTCGATGAGCGCAGTCGTATTCGGCGCATTCACATACCGTGCCTGGATGAACTTCATCACACCGAAAAGTCGCAGTACATCGTCCGCATACAGGCCCATGGAGCGGAGACCCGCCCCCGCCGCGAACAGTGTCAGCATACTCCCAAGGAGGGCTGACAGAACAACGACGATAATTAGTTTTTTTCTGTTCATATTCTCTTTCGTTTACAGATACGCCAGTGGGTTGACCGGCTCACCATTCACACGCACCTCAAAGTGGCAATGCGGTCCCGTAGAGTTGCCCGTCGATCCGCATTCGGCGATCAGCTCGCCCTGTTCCACACTCTGTCCCGTGCTCACATCGAGCGACTGACAGTGTCCGTAGAGTGTGGAGATGCCTCCGCCGTGGTTGATGATAACGGCATTGCCATAGCCCGAGATCCAGCCCGCATACTCGACTGTCCCCGCCTGTGCCGCATAAATCGGATCGCCATAGTCGCCGCCGATGTCAACGCCGCTGTGGAATCGCTGGGTTCCCGTGATAGGGTGTGTACGCCAGCCAAAATCGGAGGTAATCGATCCCGCGAGTGGCCAGATCATCGCACCCGAGCCCTGCACGGGGAGATTGCGCAGGCCGCTGCGCTGCAGCATACGTGTAATGCGTTCCGACGCCGCGCGGGATTCATCCTGCTTGCGGTCAATCGTCGCCTTGTCGTACTTCATCTGGTCGATGAGCGCCTGCTGTGCCTCGACCTTCTCCTCCATTGCGAGACGCGCCTCACGAGCCTTCTTCTCGAGCGGTTCCTGCGCCGCCCGATCCTTCTCGAGCTCCTCTTTCAGCGCGAGCATCGCATTGCGTTGGGTCAGCACCTCATATACGAGATCATAGTCCTGCTTGATGACGCGCTTTAGGAGATCCATGCGCGTCAGGAAATCCGAAAAATCCTTTGCCCCAAAGAGGACATCCACATAGGAGATCTGACCGTTGATATAAATATCGCGAACACGTTTCCCAAGCGCATCGCTCTTGCGTTCGTAGTCACGCTCGGCAGCCTCAAGTTTTTCCTCGTTCTCCTCGAGACGCTCGAGTGTCGCATTGAGTTCGGCACGACGGGCCTTGTGTTCGGCGATTGCCGTGCCGGCCTCCTCGTCAAGGATGCGCTTCTGCTCCGAGAGCGAGTCGATCTTGCCCGCCAGCTCCTCGCTCTGCCGCCCCAGCTCCTCAGCCTGCGCATCATAGTTGTCACGCTCCTCCTCGAGCGTTGCCGCCACGCCCTGGCCAGCCGTAAAAAAGGTCACGGCAAGCGCAAAGCAGAGCGTTTTTTTCATTGCTGATCTCATCAATTACACCTTCAGGAACCGTTTGAGGGACACCCATGCACCCGCCGCACCGATCGCCATGCCGAGCAGAACAATGACAATGCTCACATACGTCATGAATGGGGACTGCGGAATGAGCGGGAAAAACGCCAGCGTATCGTAGACCTTGCTCGTCACACCCGCATAGAAGCTGCGCAGAACAAAAGCAGCGATCATCCCGCCGATGCACCCAAGAACGACGCCCTCAAGCACAAACGGCCAGCGGATGAACTCATCCGTCGCCCCGACGTATTTCATGATCGCAATCTCACGCCTCCGCGCAAACACCGTCAGGCGAATCGTATTCGCAATGATGAAGACCGTTGCGCCGCCGAGCAGGAGAATCAGCAATACGCCAAAAATGCGGACAAGGCGTGTAATATCAAAGAGATGCTCCACCACATCCTGTCCGTACTTCGCTGACTCAACCCCCTCCATGCGCTCGATCTGCTTTGCCGCCGTCTCTACCATGTCCGGCTGACGCACGGTCACCTCATAGGCGTTCGGCAGCGGATTCTTGTCCCCGAGCGCATCCAGCAGATATTTCTGCTCACCCAAGCGCTCCGAGAGGCGTGCGCGCGCCTCCTCACGGCTCACGTAGGTAACCGACTCGATCCCTTGCAGCGCACGGATCTTTGCTCCCAGCTCTTCCTCCGCGTCCTCCTCGATATCATCCTGCATATAGACACTGATCTGTACCTGCGACTCGAGGAGCGATGCCGCCCGATTCATATTGAGCGCAAGAATGAGAAAGACACCGAGGATGAAGAGAGAGACTGCAACCGTGCCGACCGCCGCGAACGTCATCCAATTGTTGCGGCGCAGGGATCGAAAGACCTCCTGCACATAGTATTCGGCGGTTCTAATCTTCATATCCATAACCTCCGCGCAGCTCATCACGCACAATGTGCCCGCCCTCAATGGCAATGACACGGCGCTGCATCGTATCGACGATGTTCTTGTCATGGGTCGCCATGACAATCGTCGTCCCTGCTGCATTGATCCGCTTGAAAATATCCATAATATCCCAACTCGTCTCGGGATCAAGATTCCCCGTCGGCTCATCCGCAATGAGGATTGCGGGATCGTTCACGATCGCACGCGCAATGGCCACGCGCTGCTGCTCACCGCCCGAGAGCTGTGAGGGGAAATTACGGTACTTATCACGCAGCCCGACTACGTCGAGCACGGCATTCACACGCCGCTGGATCATCTGGCGCGGAGCCTCGATAACGCGCATCGCAAAAGCAACGTTCTCGTATACCGTCTTGTCCGACAGCAGCCGATAGTCCTGGAAGATCACGCCAAGTCCACGCCGGAGATACGGCACATCCTTGAGATCCATGTTGACGACATCATGCCCATTGACGAAGAGCTCCCCCTCCGTCGGCAGCTCCTCGCGAAAGAGCAGCTTGATGAACGTGGACTTACCGGCGCCGCTGACGCCGACGACAAAGATAAAATCCCCCTTGCCAATCTCAATGCTTACATGATCGAGTGCAACGGCGCCATTATCATATACTTTTGAGACATTTTTCATTCGAATCATAGGTTCGTCTCATTCCTCTCCAATTCGGGGTGCCTCCATATGAATCAGGAGTCCCTAAAAACCATCCCTCATTATATCACAAATCAAAAAAACTACAAAACGGTGCGTTGCCATTTTTTCCCACACATGGTATTCTTCTTGATAAAAGTTATCTATAATTTAGAGGAACCCCAATGATTTTCAAAAAAATTTTCTATGTATCCCTCGGCCTTCTCAGCCTGGGACTCGGTATACTTGGTGCCTTTCTTCCCATCCTGCCGACCGTTCCTTTCGTTTTGCTTGCAGCCTTCTGTTTTGCCCGAGGATCGCACCGCATGGATGCATGGCTGCGCACGACACAGATCTATCGCCAGACCATGCTCCTTATGCGGAACGGACGGCGCGGCATGACCATCGCACAGAAACTGCGCATCATGCTCCCCATAACCACCCTCATGGGCATTTCCATACTCCTGACCGATCACCCACACGCACGCATCGCCATTGGTGTCATGTGGGTACTGCACGTTATTCTTTTTGTCTTTCGCATTCCCACTATCTGAAAATAATTCGAGCCAACCCATAGGGAATCAATGCCGTATTTCATTTGACAAAGTGATACAGATTCGCTAGAGTATATATGTTAGCATATGCAAATCCACGGAGGCTATTTATGACAAACTGCAAAGAAATAAATTGGCATAGTACGCGGCTCAACCGATTGATGAGCATACGCGTCTATGGGAATGCCTCCGGCGTTCCCATCCTCGTCTTTCCAACGCAAGATGCGATGAGCGACAACTTCGAGAACTTCGGCATGATCGATACCGTCGCAGATGATCTTGCACGCGGTCGCATCCAGCTCTTCTGCGTGGACACCGTCGACACTGAGACATGGTCGAATACCTGGGGCGACAAAAGTTGGCGTGCAAACCGACAGGAACAATACTACGCCTACATCATTGACGAGGTCGTGCCGCATATACGAGCAGAGAATACGAGCGGACGTCTGCCCATCGCCGCTGGATGCAGCCTCGGCGCGCTCCATGCTGCCATCGTGTTCTTCCGTCGTCCCGACCTCTTTGACGGCGTACTTTCCCTCTCCGGCGTCTACGATGCGAAATTCTTCACCGACGGCTGGATGAACGATGTTCTCTACGACAACTCGCCGATCGACTTCCTCTCCAATATGCCGGGTGAACATCCCTACATTGATCTGTACAACCAACGGCGCATCGTCCTCTGCGTCGGACAGGGACGCTGGGAGGAGGAAGGGCGCCGTACAACCGCGCTCATGGGCGACATTCTCTACAGCAAAGATATTCATGCATGGATCGATTTCTGGGGCTACGATGTCGATCATGACTGGGACTGGTGGAAGAAGCAGTTCGTTTACTTCCTCCCCTTTGTCCTGCGTGAAGAGGCTTGAGGAGGTATCCTGATGAACTTTATCTTTATTTCTCCACAGTTCCCACGCGTCTACTGGAACTTCTGCGACCGCCTGAAAAAGAAGGGCGTCAACGTCCTCGGTATTGGCGACACGCCCTACGATCAGCTGGCGCATGAGGTACGCGAGTCGCTGACCGAGTACTACTTTGCCCCATCGCTGGCCGACTACGATCAGATGCTGCGCGCTGTCGCATTCTTTACCTTCAAATATGGACGCATCGATTGGATCGAGTCCAACAACGAGTTCTGGCTCGAAAGCGATGCACGCCTGCGCACAGACTTCAACATCCGCACGGGCTGGCAGAGCTCCGACATGGAGCATATCAAGAACAAGTCCGCCATGAAGCCATACTACAAAAAGGCAGGCATCCCAACGGCACGGCTCACAAAGGTTACAACCCTCGCCGCCGCAGAGGAGTTCCTGGCGGCGGTAGGCTATCCCGTCATCGTCAAGCCCGATACGGGTGTCGGTGCCACGGACACCTACCGCATCGATAATGGCGATGAGCTGCACCATTTCTACGCCTCAAAACCAAACCATCCATATGTCATGGAGGAATTCGTAACCGGTGACATCTGCTCCTATGATGCCATCGTCGATGCAGACTCTAATCCGATCTTCGAGTCCATGACCGTCTGGCCCCCATCCGTCATGGATATTGTCCTCTATCAGCTCGACCTCTCCTACTACACGACGGATATCGTTCCTGAGGCACTGAAAAAGGCTGGCCGTGCGACACTCAAAGCATTCGGCGTGCACAGCCGCTTCGTTCACTTCGAGTTCTTCCGGCTCACGAAGGCAAAGCCTGGACTTGGCGATGTCGGTGACTTCGTTGGACTCGAGGTCAATATGCGTCCTGCAGGCGGCTACACAACCGACATGATGAACTTCGCCCACTCCACGGATGTGTACGAGATCTGGGCAGATATGATCACAGCGAACCGCCGCCTTCTCCCCGATCGGAACGAACACTGCTACTGCGCATACGCAAGCCGCCGTGATTTCCACCACTACGTGCACACACATGAGGAGATTCTCGCACGCTACGCAGGAAAAATTGTCATGTGCGAGCGCATGCCGGAGATGATGTGGCCGCAGATGGGCAACCATATGTATACGGCAAAGCTGAGCGGGCAGGCAGAGACCGATGAGTTTATCCGTTTTGTCCACGAACAGCAGGTATAACAGCACTAAAAAAGTTGTTGTATGAGATCAAACGACCTCGTACAACAACTTTTTTATTACCGCACACCGCGCACGGCGATCCAGTATTCTCCGTCCTTAAAATGAATGGTAACCGCCGAGAACCCCGCTGCACGGAAAAGCTGCTCGAACTCCTCAGGGGTCGGATTCGTCAGATCATAGTCCGCGATCTTCGCACGGATGCCCTCGGGCAGGTCATCCCGCTCATAGATCTCTGCAAGCAGGAGGAACGTGCCGCCCGGCTTTATCACACGAGCGACTTCCTTCAAACATTCTTCGGGCCTCGGCCAAAAATAAAAACTCTCCACCGTCACTGCTGCATCGAAATGCGCATCATCAAAAGGAAGTGCTTCGACCGATCCGTGTAGGATCTCCGCACGTCCCGCCTCGATGAGCTCGGCATTGAACGCACGCGATGCCTCTACCGAGGTCTCAGCGTAGTCAATTCCTGTGAGATGCCCCTCGGTCACGTGCTCCGCCATCCGTGCGAGTGTATTGCCGCCGCCGCAGCCAATATCGAGCACGGTATCACCCGTACGGAGGTCGATGTGCGTGAGGCCCCAGTCCACGAGCCGCGCATGGCTCTCGTTCATACGCGCCAGCATCGCGCGCCCTGCAGGCCCCTCGGGGCGGCGCGGATTCCCTTCTGCCGTCTCAGGATCTATTTTCTGCCAGTCTGCCTCTGCCATTTATTCCACCCCCATGGTCTGTTTCGATAGATCAAAGCCGAACTGCATCGGATCGACAGGATCCCATATCCTGGTCTCCTCGTTGTAGCGTGCAGGCACGTAGAACGTCACCGTTCCCACTGGTTCGAGCTGACGAAACGCCTCCACCGTTGCATCCACTGCCGTTTTGCGCACTTCCTCGGGGGTGCTGTCCAGCTTCATCCGCTGACGCAGGAGGGAGGTTGCCTTTTCGCGTGCCGCCGGCATGTTAAACCGTGTCACCGTCACCTCAACTGTCGCAACTCCCTTTCCCTGCTCTGACAATGCCGTCTCAACGGTCGCACTGCGCAGCGACTCCATATAGGCGTCACTGATCTCTGCCGCCTCCTCCGGTGAGAGAATGGCCCCTGCTGTCTGGAGGGCATTCGCGAATGCCGCCTTCATATTGAATGAGTCCGTCGGTGCCCCATAGGAAGTCAGCTGCTTCTGCGCCGCCTCATCCTGGCGCACGAACGCATCACAGTACAGTTTGATGCTCTCAGCGGCATCCGCACGCGCCATGCGGCCAATCGTCCCCGCATACAGAGCAACCAGACTTGCTATGGAAAAAATCCCAATGACGATCACTGGGAATCGAATCTTTGATGGTATCACCTGTTTATCACTCCTCTACTATATTCTATCGCACAAAGCTCCGCACCGTATTAGGCGCGGAGCTTTATTTCATCAGAATATAATATGTTGACAGTGTTAAACCCGTGTTCCAGTGCTCCTCATGCAGATGATTGAGATCAAATCCCCACTCCTCGAAGAAGTCACCCGTACGGAGCAGACAGATAGCCTCCTAAAAAACACGGCTGAGATCAGCCGTGTTTTTCGTTCATATCAAATCCCAAGGGCCGCGATCCAAGAGTTGATCGCCATGGGCGTCTCCCCCATTTCGAAGCGGCGGCCTTCCTTTACCACAGCTCCCTCTGCGGAGGGGCGCAGATGTACCGTGGTCTGCCCCATCGAGCTGCCACCCGAGGTCGCAAACGGTATGATCGTCTTGCCTGTGAGGTCATAGCTCTCAAGAAAAGTGTTGATGATGTGTGGCGCCACATACCACCAGATTGGAAAGCCAATGAAGATAACATCGTATGGTGCAAGATCGGGCAGCGGCTCTGCAATCGCAGGACGGCTGTTAGGATCACGCATCTCTATGCTGGAGCGGCTCTTTTCGTCATTCCAGTTGAGGTCATCCTGTGCATAGGGTGTCGCCGGCACGATCTCATAGAGATCTCCGCCGATCACGTCCACAATTTTATGTGCGACCTGCGCTGTTCTCCGCGAGGGAGATGCCGAGAAATAGGCGATCAGCATTTTCCCATGCATACTATCTCCTCCTAGCAAGGTATTCGGAAGCAAATCCAGGATTCTCCGGCAGAATATCCGACTCAAACATGCGATTCCACGGGAAAGTCACAACGACGCTGTCGACCTCCGCGATCGGCGGCAGGTTCTCCTCTATGAAGCGGTTCATCATACGTGTCGATCGCATCCCAACCGCATCGATCTTCGTTCCGAGACTGCCGTAGAAGCCATCGCCGCGCAGCCACGTGAGCTGACGTGCGATGGTATTGCGTACGTTCGCCTGATATGCCCAGTCATCGAGGTAACGCGTCGTGAGCAGGTGATCGATGGAGTCCCCATCCATGTGACGAACGAGCATCCCCTGTCCGAGGACAAAGCCGGAACTGTTTGTCGGCGTATTCCAGCCGGCATATGCCTGTATCTTGTAGAGCAGACCGCGCCGCTGAAGCTCCTCCAAGAGGGCGTTGTCGGCACCGTTGGCAAAGGCGACATCAGCAATCGAGACGGGGTATCCTTTTGCAACGTAGTCCGCCACAACATCTGCGAAATACGCAGTGCCGTCACGCGGCGTTCCGTCATTGAGCGGAGCATTCGCCTCATAGGTGCGGCCGTCCGGGTTCGTATTCACCGTAAGTACAACGTCAGCCTTCTCTGGTGCACGCACCATCATGCCGCCCGCTGCGATAACAGCATCACCGATTGATGTTCCGATCTTTTCATCCGAGTAGGCTGGCACGGTATCCGCACCACGTCCCCAGTTATAGCGTGCAAATACGAAGGGAACCTCGTGCTTCTGCTCGTTCACGGCACGTGTCAGCATGAGCAGGGCAATCTCATCAATGCCCGCCATAGTCTGGAAGCGCGTCTTGCCGAGATCGGCACCGGCCTCCGTCAAGTGACGGCTCTCGAGATGCGTCTGTGAAAACGGTGCATTGTCATCGCGTCCAAGCGTAAGGTAACGGAACGTACCGTGTTTGCGCAGGAGGTCGATCAGATACTCATTCACAGCATAGTTTTTCTCACGGCGTCCCATCCAATCCGCAAGCGCCTCCTTCGGGATGAGTCGTCGGAGGAAGTCGTACTCCTTGCGCTCACGGCGTGTCAGCCCCTCGACCTCCTCTTTGTCACGGAGCACGGTATAGCGGAAAATGTCCGCGCCGTAGCGGCGGTAGTACTCCGGCTCCTCATGCCCCGAGGCCTCGCCGGAGCGAGGGGTTCGCATGATGGAACCAAAGACGTAGAGCGGCATCTTTGGATGAGCGCGCTGGAGTGCATCAAAACGCGCCGCACGAGCAAGCACCTGGTCACGTGAAAAGCTATGCTTGCGCGAGCCAACCAGGCTGCCGTAGATCATCGCATCCGAGGAGATAACTGCAGCCTTGACCCCTGGCTGCGAGAGATTTTCATCCAGCCATGCCCAGAGTTCATCCGGATGCCCCCAATCCTCCCGATTCCCGAGCAGCTCCATCGGCGGCACAATGACCTCGTAACCGACGCGCTGCACCACATCCGCCGTCTGCTTGTTCGAGATCGGGCGGCTGTCATGCGGGATGAAAACAATCTTTTCTGTGATCGGCGGCTTCTTCGCCGCACCCGCGAACTGCGGCACGAGAAATACTGCCAGCATCGCAAAACACAGCATTCGAATCAAAGGGAATCTCGTCAATGTGCTCCTCCTTCTTCTGCCCCCTCTCCAGATCCTGCCGAGCCTCCGGTCTGCAGGATCGAGCGGAGCGTCTCTCGGACATCATCCGGCACGTTTAGTTTCATATCAAACATGATGCCGCCCTCACGCACTTCGGCGCCCTCAATCTCGATCATTTCCATCAGATTGTGGCCGCGCAGCGTCGTCTGGCCTAGCTTCGATGCCGCGAGCACCTCATGAAAATCCACGTATACTTTATTGCCGCGGATATCCACCGGCAGACGATCGGATACATCGAGGCGTCCCACCATGCGCTCCACCATCGAGAGTGATACACGCGAGAACACCCAGGACACGAACCCGTGATTTGGAATATTCTTCTCCCGCACACGGTAGACGGCATACGATTTATCACCGTCATGGACAAATTCCTCAATAATTCCTGAGAGTTCGATCTTCTTGTACTTTTTTGTTGTCGTACAGGTGAGATTAAGGCGCCCGTTTGCATTAGATCGAAGCACAATGCTGCGGATGGTGCCATCCGTTCCGATGTTCTTGGCAATCGCCTCATTCATGACCGAGTCGCGCACGAAGAGATGACCCTCAGCGATCTGCGCGAGGGTCTCACGATCCCAGGTATCGCGCAGAACAGTCAGTGCAGGGCTGTAGTCTTTGACCGCCTCACGTACTGCGCTCCAATCAATATGTTTCGCCTGTTCAATAAAACTCGCAGGAATATCAATGACCATTAGCCGTTCGCCTTCTCCGCTTCTGCCTTCTTCTCACGCAGGTCAAGCCAGAGGTTCTGCGTGCGCTCAAAGAGCTTCACATCATTCTTGCGCACCTCCTGATCGCTCATGATCTGCGAGAGCATCTGTGTCGCCTTCTCATAGTCGCCCAGACGATAGTACGCTGCCCCCGCAATGTAGAGCGCCATACTATCGCTCATCCCGTTGATGGGGTAGTGCTCCGTCATGACTGACTTCTCATACAGCTCAGCAGCACGGCGGAGAACCTCGGCCTCCTTGTCGTGTTCCTCTGTGTCGCGGTATACCCACGCCATCCCCATGCAGTAGCCTGCCTGCTTCTGCAGTGTCCACCCAAGACGCTCAGCGAAGTAGATCCCCAATTTATAGGCGCGGATCGCATCCTCAACCGTACGCTCCTCCGTGTACGGCAGGTTGATCTTACGCCCCTCAAGGAGCTCTTTGACCTTCGTCTTGTCGCGCGTGGAGAGAGGCTCCTCCGTGAACTGCTTCTCGTCTGCGGCAAATCCACAGTGCTCGCACAGCCAGACGCGATAGCGATAGGGATTCACCCCCTCGTAGTGCACGCAGAAATCCTCATCCGTCTCGAGTGTGATGAGACGTGCCTTCAGCTTCGTCACATGCGTCTTTTCCCCACAGACCGGACACGGCTTCTCAACAGTGTATGTATACTCAGCCATCATTCTTCCTCCCTACGGTTCCTTCTCTCGATTAAAAATCCACTTTAGCATACCATAAAATACGAAAAAAAGAAAGAATCTCACACACCTAACGCTTCCCTAGAACTTAAGGGATCGCTGATAAAATGAAGTCCGTCAGATTGGCGTAGATTTTTCGTCCGAACAAGGAGGCAAACCGGACGCATAGCAAAGGCTATGTGGAGGATTTGCCGACGAAGTGCGGGCAAAAAAAGATGCGTCAAGATGGCGCGGCTGAATTTATCAGTGCTTCCTTAAATTGTAAGGAGTCATGCTTCATGATATAATAGTATATTATGAGAAGTTAATCTTCTGTTCACCTCAGGAGGATTGCTATGAACACACTGATGAAAAAACATGAGATGTCCGAGGAGGATATCAAATTACAGTTCATTACTCCTGCGATCGAAAACGCCGGCTGGGATCGGCACAGCCAAATTAAAATGGAATACAGCTTCACCGACGGACAGATCATCGTACGAGGAAACACCGTAAAACGAGGCAGTCGCAAGCGGACGGACTATCTCCTATACTACCGTGCAAATCTTCCGCTTGCGCTTGTAGAGGCGAAGGACAATACACACAGCATCGGCGATGGTATGCAGCAGGCACTCACATACGCCGCGAGTCTGGACATTCCCTACGTCTATAGTTCCAATGGTGACGGATTTCTCGAACACGATCGGAAAACAGGCAAGGAACGCGAGTTAGCACTGGCAGACTTTCCGTCCCCCGATGTGCTTTGGCAGCGCTATAAAAACACGGAACACCTTACGCTGGAACAGGAAAAGCTGATCACAGAACCGTATTACTTCATGCCGAAAGAAAAATCACCAAGATACTATCAGCGTATTGCCATCAATCGCACCATAGAGGCCATCGCACACGGACAAAACAGAATTCTCCTCGTCATGGCGACTGGCACGGGCAAGACCTATACCGCATTCCAGATCATTCATCGGCTCTGGAAATCCGGTACAAAACGCAAGATCCTCTTCCTTGCAGACCGAAACATTCTCATCGACCAGACCATGCAGCAGGATTTCAAGCCATTTGCCAAGGTCATGACTAAAATCGAAAACAAAGCTCCGGACAGTGCCTATGAAATCTATCTGTCCCTCTACCATCAACTTTCCGGCGATGATGGGAAAGAACCGTTCCGCGAATTTCAGCCCAATTTCTTTGATCTCATCGTCATCGACGAGTGTCACCGTGGATCGGCAAGGGAAGAATCCCGCTGGCGTAAAATACTGGAATATTTCGCTAGTGCAGCTCAGATTGGACTTACCGCAACGCCAAAGGAGGCTGACGGCATATCTAACATCAGCTACTTTGGCAAACCAATCTATACCTACAGTCTGAAACAAGGCATCGACGACGGATTTCTCGCTCCATATAAGGTCATCCGTGTCGGTATTGACAAGGACTTGGAGGGCTGGCGTCCACGCGCAGGACAGTGCGACATTTACGGCTATGAGATAGAGGATCGTGAATACAACGTAAAGGATTATGATAAAAATCTTATCTTGGATAAGCGTACACTTGCCGTCGCAAAACGCATCACACGCTTTCTAAAAGAGCATGGCCGCTTTGCAAAGACCATTGTATTCTGCGTGAACATTGCCCACGCAGAGCGCATGCGTCACGCACTTGTCAACGAGAACAGCGACATGGTAGCACAAGACGAAAGATACATCATGCGCATCACGGGAGATAATGCCGAGGGCAAGGCACAACTCGACAACTTCATCACCGTCGACAGCAAATATCCTACCATCGTCACTACATCCAAACTGATGACAACAGGCGTCGACTGCAAGACCTGCAAACTAATTGTCCTTGAGAACACAATCAACTCCATGACCGAATTCAAACAGATCATCGGACGCGGCACACGACTCCTCCCGAATGCGGGCAAGGAATACTTTACCATCATGGATTTTCGCGGTGCTTCGCGCCATTTTGCAGACCCCGATTTTGACGGCGAACCAGAGGACGTAATTGATGAGCCGAAGCTTCCGGATGTATCGGTTCCAACGACGGATCCACAGCCGGACACGCCTCTCGCTCCCCATGGGCCGACTACCGTCAATCCATCAGACACTGGCGAAAAGAAACATATCTACCGTGTACAGGACGTAGAGGTACAGGTGCTAAGTGAACGCGTACAGTATTATGGTACGGGCGGCAAACTGATCGTCGAGAGCCTGACCGACTACTCCAAGAGAAATATTCTTGGCGAGTACGCCACGCTTGATTCCTTCCTGCAAACGTGGAATAACGCGGAGAAAAAGCAGGCGATCATTGACGCATTGCTCGAACGCGGCGTCCTGATCGAGTCCCTACGTGAACTCTCGGGGCAAAAGGACATTGACGACTTCGACCTCATCTGTCACATTGCCTACGACAAGCAGCCCCTCACAAAATCGGAGCGCGTCAACAATGTCAAAAAACGCGGATACCTCCACCAATACTCCGACATAGCACAAGAAGTTCTCTCTGCCCTGCTTGATAAATACATGAACGAGGGAATTCAAGACATTGAAAGTCTCGATATTCTCTCCAATGATCCGTTTCGGCAATTCGGCTCACCGATGAAGATTGCAAAGCTGTTCGGCGGCAGAGACGGCTACATCAAGGCAATCCGTGAGCTCCAAAAAGAAATCTACGCAGCATAAGGGGAAAAACACATGAGTCTGAATAATCTCGTCAAGCGCCTGCAGGATATTATGAGAAACGATGCGGGCATCAATGGCGATGCCCAACGCATTGAACAGATGGTCTGGATTCTGTTCCTCAAGGTATACGATGCAAAGGAGGAGGTCTGGGAGTTCTACAATGACCGTTATCGCTCCATCATTCCCGAGGAACTACGCTGGCGTAACTGGGCAGTTGACCATAAGGACGGCAAAGCACTGACAGGTGATACCCTGCTGAACTTCGTCAACAATGAACTTTTCCCTCGTCTCAAAAACATAGAAATCAACGAGAACACACCGATGAGCCAGATCATCGTACGCACCGCCTTCGAAGACAACAACAACTACATGAAGGATGGTATTCTCCTGCGGCAAGTCATCAACGTCATCGATGAGATTGATTTCGAGGAATACGAGGATCGTCATGCCTTTGGTGAGATCTACGAAACCATCCTACGCAGCCTGCAGAGCGCCGGCAATGCGGGCGAATTCTACACGCCGCGCGCCGTGACAGATTTTATGGTGCAGATGATCGCGCCAAAACTCGGTGAGAAAATTGCAGACTTTGCCTGCGGGACGGGTGGATTCCTCACATCCTCACTGAAGGTACTGGATACACAGATTCGTTCTGTAGATGATCGAGCGAAGTACAGCAACGCCATCTTTGGCATTGAGAAGAAGGCTCTCCCCTTCCTCCTCTGCGCGACAAACATGCTCCTGCACGACATGGACAATCCACAGATCATGCACGGCAACGCATTGGAGCAAAATGTCCGCGAGTACACGGAGGATGACCGCTTTGACATCGTCCTCATGAACCCCCCGTATGGCGGCAATGAGAAAAGCAACATCAAACACAACTTCCCGGTGGAGCTTCGCAGCAGCGAAACCGCTGACCTCTTCATGTCCGTAATCATGTATCGTCTTAAGAAAAATGGGCGTTGTGCCATCATCCTCCCAGACGGCTTCCTCTTTGGAACAGATAACGCGAAGAAAGCGATCAAGGAAAAACTGCTGCGGGAGTTCAACCTGCATACCATCATTCGTATGCCGCACAGTGTATTTGCGCCCTATACCCCCATCACGACCAACATCCTCTTCTTCGACCGCACCTCTGCCACAGAGAAGACATGGTTCTATCGTCTGGACATGCCCGAGGGCTACAAGAACTTCTCCAAGACCAAGCCGATGAGGGTCGAGCATTTCGCGCCCGCTATCGAATGGTGGAACAAACGTCAAGAAATTAACATCGACGGATTTGACAAGGCAAAATGCTATACCGCAGAGGAAATTGCTGAACGCAGCTACAACATCGACCTCTGCGGCTTCCCGCACGAAGAAGAAGAGATCCTGCCGCCGATGGAGCTCATTGAGCAGTATCAGAAAAAGCGCGCCCAACTGAATGCTGACATCGACCGCATCCTAGCCCAGATCACCGACATCCTTGGCACTGACATAACGGAGGCAACGAAAAAATGACCGCACAGCAACTACGAAAGTCCATCCTGCAAATGGCTGTGCAGGGGAAACTTGTCCCTCAAGACCCAAGTGATGAACCTGCTCATATACTGCTCGAGCGCATCCGCGCAGAAAAAGAGCGTCTCATCAAAGAGAAAAAAATCAAGAAGGAAAAGAATCCGTCTGTCATTTATCGCGGTACGAATAATTTGCATTATGAGAAATTCGCCGATGGTACGATCAAATGTATCGAGGAAGA
>ERZ772827.609-NODE-609-length-19527-cov-3.790571_pt1 | contig 19527 bp, 18 predicted proteins | sample MGYA00580850_ERZ772827 | MGnify/ENA primary metagenome ERZ772827 (study PRJEB29015, sample SAMEA2737950) | human oral metagenome | biome: human oral; feature: human-associated habitat; material: dental | place: China | collected 2145 ...
AGTCCGTGCGCCTGGATGCGATCCTCGAGGACGGCACGATCGTTGAGGGGGAGTCCCATATCCCCGAGGTACAGGGGCGCATCCGCCGCGTACGCCTCCACCCGCAGGATGTTGCGCCGGTGCCGTCCGCACTCGAGGCAATCCGCACGGCGGACGCCATCATACTCGGCCCCGGCAGCCTCTACACGAGCATTATGCCGAATCTGCTCGTCGGCGGCGTTGCGGAGGAGCTCCGCAAGAGCCGTGCGCTCAAGATCTACATCTGCAATGTCATGACCCAGCCCGGTGAGACCGACGGCTATACGGCGTCCATGCACGCAGAGGCAATTATAAAGCATGCGGGACGCGGGGCCATCGACTTTATGCTGGTCAACGATGCGCCGCTGACGGAGAAGCTTCGCGCAAAGTATGCGGTGCAGGGCATCTACCCTGTTGCGGTCGATGAGGAGCGGATCAATGCGCTCGGCATCGGCTTTGTCGCGGCGGACATCATCAATCAGTCCGATGCCGTGCGGCATGACCCCGACAAGCTCAGCCGCAATGTCATGCGCATGATCTACGATTTCCGGGTGCACTGAGATGCCGTCCTTTGCATCGGATGTAAAGAATGCGCTCTCGCGTACGGACGAAGAGCGGGAGTGCTGCCAGACCGCAGAGCTCGCTGCGCTCCTGCGCATGGGGGCGTCTATGGTGACGGACGGAGAATACGGGCTCGGTCTGCGCTTTGCCGCAGACAATGCTGCCGTTGCGCGCCGCGTGATCCGCCTCCTGCACACGATGGACGGAGCGATCGAGACCTCGGTCGCAATGGAGCGCAGACCGCAGCTGCGGCGCCGCACATACATCGTCAACATCGCTGCGGGCGAGAGCGTCACGCCGCTCCTCACGCGCCTCGGCTTTCTCGACGGCGGCGCCCTGCGTGCGGGAACGGATATGCTGCTCCTGCGAAAAAAATGCTGCCGCGCGGCATATCTGCGCGGCGCATTCCTCAGCGGCGGGAGCGTCAACCGGCCCGAGGCAAGCTGTCATCTCGAGATCACGGCAAAGAGCGCGCCGATGGGGCGCGCTCTTCATACGCTCCTGCGCCGCCTGCATTTCCCCGTAGGGCTTACAGACCGGCGCGACACCTATGTTGTCTACCTCAAAGAGGGGGATGCGGTCATGGACTTCCTCTCTCTCATCGGCGCGGAGGAGGCGGCGGAGGAGATCGAGGTCGCACGCAACCTGAAGGAGGTGCGCGCGCAGGTAAACCGTCTCGTCAACGTCGAGACGGCGAACCTTCAGCGCGCCGTGGATGCGGCGGCCGAACAGCGCGCGGCGATCGAGCGCCTTGCGGCGGCGGGGATGCTTGCGGCACTGCCGGAGGATCTGCGCGAGACGGCCGAGATGCGGCGCCTGCATCCGGAGGCCAGCATGGCGGAGCTCGCCGCACTCTGCCACATCAGCAAGTCTGGAATGAGCCATCGTCTGCGGAAGATTCGTGCGATGGCGGAGGAGGTATCGATTTGATCAGAGGAATAGGCCGACGGTTCGGGAGGAGCTTTTCGCTTCCCTCTTTGCTGTTGTGTGCATTTGTCGTATGGATTATGACAGCAGTGCCGCCCGCAGGATTTCCGATTCTCGAGTACCATATGGTGACGGAGAATCCGCGGCCCGGCGCAGAGCCGTATGCCGTTCCTCCGGAGGAGTTTGCGGCGCAGCTCGACTACCTGCGGGAGGCGGGCTATACGACCATTACGCCGCAGGATTATGCGCGAGCCCGCAAGGGCAAGCAGGCGCTGCCGGAGAAGCCGGTCATTCTCTCCTTTGACGACGGCTATGAGGACAATCACCGTGTCGTTCTTCCGATGCTCGAGGAGCGCGGGATGCGGGCGGTGTTCTACATGGTGACGAACGACATCGGGCAGCCCGGCTATATGACATGGGAGGATCTCTTCGACCTGGAGCGGCGCGGCATGGAGATCGGCAGCCATACGGCGAATCATCTGCCGCTCACAACCCTCACGCCGCAGCAGCAGCGTGACGAGCTGCGCCTCTCGAAGCTGACGCTCGAGTGGAAGGGGATGAAGACCATCTACAGCTTCTCCTACCCGAACGGTGCCTACGACGACAGCATCGTTGCGATGCTCGCCGAGGAGGACTATCTGACGGCGGTCACGGGCGAGGCGGGGCTGAACAATACGGAGACGAATCCGTATCTCCTGCACCGCGTCAACATCCCGCCGCCGCATTTCGGGCGGACGGAGTTCCGTCTGCGCCTCATGAAGGCGGACATTGCCGCGCGGCTGGATGTGCGGATGGCGGAACTCCCGCCGGCCCTGCGGGACAATCTTATGCAGCTGAGGGCAAAGCTGCGCGGGGATGATCTGTAAAATGAAGGGAATGTAGGACAGAGAATGAATAAGGGAATGTTTCGGAACACAGCAGCGCTGATGCTCTCGCTTCTCTGCGTGACAGGATATGCAGGGGCTGCGCCCCACAGCGCGGGAACGACGATCATGCGTGAAAGGGGGACGGCACAGGTGAACATCCGCGACCGCGTTGCCAGCATCATCAAGGCAGAGGCGCCTCCGCAGAACCGTATATTCTCGCCGGGTACGTCGCGCATGATGCGCCGCTGGGAGGTGGAAACACAGGATACGGGCGGCACGCTGCTCTTCTCCGACAGTCCGGAGTATGTGAAGGAGAGCGGCATTCTCTACCGCGATACGGTGGAGGGGGATGCACGCATCCTCTACTATCATCTGAACGAAACGGCGCAGCCGAAGAAGGTTGCCGTCGTTTTCGAGACGGATGCCGACCTCGCCGTTGTCTCCGTGTCGCGCGGAGCGACGGGTACGCCGAGCATGGACTACCTGCACGTCGGCAAGGAGACGCAGATCGCCTACTTCGACACGCAGGAGATGCACGAACGCATTCACGTTGCAAAGGAGCGCCCGCGCCTGCTTGTGCCCGCGATGGATGAGACCGTGCTTGCGCCGGGCGAGCTGGTTTACGGGGTCTACGATTTCCATGCGAGTGCCCCCGTACGGGTCTCCGTCATCATGTACGGTGCAGACGTCGACCCGTTTGCATTCCTCCGTACGGCCCACGTGCTTCCGCGCGATGAGATTGCGCTGCGCGGGACGTTCCGCGGGATGAACCGCATCATCACCGCACCGAAGATCTACCATCCGGGGCGCGACGGGGCCGTTTATTTTCCGATCGGGGACAATGTCTACGACACCTACCGCAGCGGCATTGACGCAACGGACGGCACGCCGGTCGTCAACTACGGAAACTACGGCATCCTCTATCAGATCAACATACCGACGGCGGGGCGCGTGCAGACGCGGTACTTCCTCAGTCCGCTCGGAGGTGTCTATGCAGGCGCCATGCGTGCAGCGAGCGGGACAAAGAACCGCCTCGTGGAGACGCCGTCGCTTCGTCCGTATTTCGGCGATCAGACGCGCCCGGAATCCGCACAGGTGGCACAGGCGCGTGAGGAGGGCCTGCTGCTGCTCACAGAGTATACGGAGCTCGCCGATCTCGGCACATATTCGAGCGATCAGCCTGTGCAGTTCGAGTATTCGCCGCCCGGGGCATCGAACCTGCCGGTGAACATCATTCTCATGCCGGAACAGTAAAGGGATTATCAAAGATAAAATTTAAATAAAGGGAAGGGTTTTCTTCATGTATGTTGAATAAGAACTTAGTAACGATACATGAGAAAACATCGTACCCGGTGGGTCAGGGAGGAAGAAAAATGTCAGAAGAGACGAAGATTGACCATGAGCGGCTGCTCTCGGCAATTGAGCAGATTGCAACATCGACGCAGACCGTCTATGAGGCGATCGAGGAAGTAGCAAAGAGTGCAATGGAGCTCGCGAGTGCGGGACAGGAGTCCGTCAACCAGGCGAAGTTCCTGCAGGAGCGCAATGCCGACACGATTAAGGTCATCGACTTCATCACGAATATTGCGGGCCAGACGAATCTGCTCGGCCTGAACGCAGCGATCGAGGCGGCGCGCGCCGGCGAACAGGGACGCGGCTTTGCCGTTGTCGCCGAGGAGGTGCGCAAACTCGCAGAGCAGTCGCGTGAGGCGACGGAGCGTATTCAGGTCACCCTGAACGAGATGAATCGCGCGGTCGAGGACATTTCCAAGTCCATCGAGACAACGGGGGCCATCAGCGAGCATCAGGCGGCCTCAACCCAGGAGATCACGGCAAACCTCTCGCGCGTGACGCGTGCAGCCGACGAACTCAAGGACTACATCAAGAAACTTGCATAAGGATAAATAAAGAAACTCCCGCAGCTGCGGGAGTTTCTTTATTTCTTTTCTTTTTCCTTGGCGCGTGCCTTTGCCGCCTTTTCCTTCGCCTTTGCCTTGTCGCTGGCCTTTTTCTCTTGCTGCTGCTTTGCGTAGTCCACACCCATGCCCGCGATCTTATGCTTGATCGTCATGATGGGATGGCGCAGGAACATGCCGCCCTGCGTGCTGCGCATGATCGTGAGGAACTCCTGCGTCGCCTTCGGACCGAAGCACGGACGGTCGCAGCGGTCGCAGATCGGCTTTGTGATGCCGTAGGGGCAGCGGTCCATTTTCGTAAAGACGGTGGCGAGGAGCGCCGTACAGCTCGGGCAGAGCTTTCCGTTCTTTCCGTCGTGGTTCTTTTTGCAGTAGACGCCGAACGTCTTGCGGATGTTTTCTTTCTCCTTCGGGATGTTGTTCTTGAGCTCGGGCGGTTTGCGCTTCGGGAGGAAGCGTGAGAATATGCTCATGCAGTTCACCTGTGCTTTCGTTTTAGTGCGTTTCTCTCCATTTCGTCATTTTACCGATTTTTTAAGAAAAATGCAAGGGAGAAGTCTGCGTGACTTTTCTAGGGAAATGGAGTACAATAGGGGGCGGAAAAGGGTTAGGAGGATATGATGCGCAAAGGTGAGAGACGGCGTTGGGCAAGCAGCATTCCGAACGATGAACAGATTGAAGAGGGCATCGAAGAGGGGCAGCTGCGCAAACTGCTGACGAATACGATCGATACGATCGAGGACAACAAGACGCAGATTTTCGATATCTATCAGAAGACCCGCAGCGAGGTTGATCAGGCGCGGGATCGCCTCGCGGAGCTGAAGAAGAATGTCGCCGATACGATTGAGCGCGTGGATGCACTCGCGGCGGACGAGCAGAAGGCAAAGCAGCGCCTTGCGGAGGTGAGCGGGCGGTTCTCCGAGTATACGGAGGATGAGATCCGTACCACCTATGAGGAGGTATCGATCATCCAGATCAATCTCGCGATCGAGCGCGAGAAGGAGCAGGCGATGCGCGCGGAGCGCGACAAGCTCGAGATCCGCCTGCGTTATCTCCTCTCGGTGGTGGAGCGCGCGGAGCAGATGGCGCTCTCCATCGGCTCGGTGCTCAGCTATCTGAGCACGCAGGTGAGCGGCGTGATCTGGAAAATCGAGGCCGTACAGAAGGATAAATTTGTCGGCGCCCGCATCATCAAGGCGACGGAGGAGGAGCGCTACCGCATCTCGCGCGAGATCCACGATGGTCCGGCGCAGGATTTGGCCAATGTCCTCTTTATGACGACCATCACAGAGCGCCTTATGGATCAGGATATCGCGGAGGCGAAAAAGACTTTTGCAGAGCTCCGTGAGGAGATCCGCAGATGTCTGACGAGCGTGCGTCAGATCATCTTTGATATGCGTCCGATGGCCCTCGACGACCTCGGGCTCCCGCAGGCAGTGGAGCAGCTGATTCAGCTGTTCGGCGAGCGCCGGAAGCTGCGCGGGACGTTCAGTCTCGAGGGGGCGTACTATGCGCTGCCGAAGCATGTGGAGATCGCCATCTTCCGCATTGTGCAGGAGGCACTGAACAACGTCGTACACCATGCGAAGACGGATAAGGTGCGCATACGCATGCACTACACGGATCAGGCACTGACGGTGCTGGTTGCGGATGACGGCGTGGGATTCGACCCCGACCGCATGCCGGCGGAGACAGAGACCATGGACGATGCACTCGATATGGAGACGCAGCGGCGTCAGCGCGGACGCCATTTCGGCGTGATCGGCATGGAGGAGCGGGCAAAGATCATCGGCGCGTCGGTTCAGATCCTGTCGGAGCCGGGCAAGGGGACAAAGGTGCACCTGCGCGTGCAGAACCGTCTGATGGAGGACCATTGAGCGCGCCGCTTGCGGAAGCTGTGCTTCGTTATGCGGCGCTCGGAATCGCGCCGTTCCATACACCGGGACACAAGGGCGGGCGCGGAGCACATCCGCTGCTGCAGCGCTTCTTTACGGCAGAGGGGCTGCGTGCCGATGTCTCACTCTCGGAGGAACTCGACGATCTCCATGCGCCGGCGGGCTGCATCCGTGCGGCGGAGGAGCTGGCGGCTGAGGCGTACGGTGCAGACGCGGCGTACTTCATGATCAATGGGACAACGGGCGCGATTCACACGATGCTGACGGCGGCGCTCGCACCCGGCGATGTACTGCTCGTGCCGCGCAATGCGCATCGGTCCGTCGTCGGTGCGATGATTCTCACGGGTGTGCGGCCCGTCTGGCTGCAGCCGGAGATCGATACGCGCCTCGGCATTGCGATGGGGGTATCTCTTGCTGCTGTGCAGCGTGCGGTAGAGGAGCACCCCGAGGCACGCGCCGCGCTCCTCGTTCATCCGACGTATTACGGCGTGACGGGGGAACTGCGGGAGACTGCGGATTTTCTGCATGCGCATGATATGCTCCTCCTCACGGATGCTGCGCATGGGGCTCATTTTGCCTTTGCAGAGGAGCTGCCGGCCTCGGCGATGGAGGCGGGGGCGGACCTGTCGGCGGAGAGCACGCATAAACTGCTCGGCTCGCTGACGCAGACCTCCATGCTGCTCGCGCGCGGCGGCCGTGTGCCTGCAGAGCGCATCCGCGCAGCGTCGGGCATCCTCCAGTCGACAAGCCCGAATGAGATCCTGCTCGCCTCGCTCGATGCGGCGCGGGTGCAGATGGCGGAGAACGGGCGGGAGCAGCTCGCTGCAGCGATTCGCTGCGCACGCGGCCTGCGCCGCCGGATCAATGAGATCCCGGGGCTTTGGTCGTTCGGTGAAGAATACATGGGTCCGCCGGGGATGGCGGCACTCGATCCGCTCAAGATCACGGTGCAGGTCATGGGCCTCGGCATGACCGGCTTTGCGGCGGAGGCAGAACTGCGGCGGCGGAATATCGCCTGCGAACTCGCGGATGCGCGCAATGTACTCTTCCTGCTCTCCTATGCGGACGGAGAGAGGGAGACGGAACTGCTGTGCGCGGCACTGCGGGATATGGCGGCATCGTGTGCGCCGGAATGCATCTCGCGCGGGGCCGGTGCGGCGGCATTTCTGGAGCTGCCGCCGCTGCCGGAGACGGTGCTCTCGCCGCGGGATGCATATTTTGCGGACAGTATGAGCGCAGCGGCCGAGGATGCCGAGGGGCGCATTGCGGCGGAGACAATTATGTTCTACCCGCCGGGAATTCCCGTGCTCGTGCCCGGCGATCGGGTGGATCGCAAGACGCTGGCGTATCTGAGGGCAATGCGTGCAGTCGGGGCACGCGTTGTCGGTGCGGCGGATGCGTCGCTCCGGACCATAAGAGTGATTGCGGAAGGTTGACGATGGCAAACGGAAAACTCTTTATCATTGAGGCGGGGGACGGCTCGGGCAAGGAAACGCAGACGTGCCTGCTTGCAGAGCGTCTCATGCGTGAGGGCCACCGCGTTGTGCCGGTTGCCTTTCCGGACTATGAGGCGGACTCCTCCATGCTCGTACGCATGTACCTGCGCGGGGATTTCGGTACGCATGCAGACGATGTGAATGCCTATGCCGCGTCGACCTTCTTCGCCGTGGATCGCTACGCCTCCTATCGAACGAAGTGGGGACGGGACTATGAGGCGGGTGCTGTTGTCCTTGCCGACCGCTACACGACATCGAACATGGTGCATCAGGCGGTGAAGATCAGGGATGCAGGGGAACGCGACTCCTACCTCGACTGGCTCTACGATCTCGAATTCCGCAAGATGGGCCTGCCCGTGCCGGATGCCGTCTTCTTCCTCGATATGGAACCGTGTGCGGCGGCGCATCTGATTGCCATGCGAGCAAAGGAGAAGGGCGCAGCACCCGACATCCACGAGCGCGATGCCACCTACCTCGAACGTGCACACGCGGCCTATGTCCTCCTCGCCGAGCGTTACGGCTGGGTGCGCATCGCCTCGAGCGCGGACGGCGTTCCGCTGCCGATAGAGGAAATACACGAACGTCTGTATCAGGAAGCTGTGGGGCGCCTGTGATCAAAGAAGTCATCGTTGTCGAGGGAAAGATGGATGTTGCCGCGGTCCGGCGTGCGGTTGAGGCGGACTGCATCATCACCGACGGATTTCGCCTGCGGAATTCCGCGATCAAGAACATTCGCGCCGCCTACGAAAAACGCGGCATCATTATCCTCACCGATCCCGATACCGTCGGCGAACGCATCCGCGCGCGGCTGACAGAGATGTTTCCGCGTGCAAAGCACGCCTTCATTCCTGTCGAGGATGCGACCAATGAGGGGGACGGCGACATCGGCGTCGAGCAGGCAGATCCCGATGCCGTCCGTGCCGCGCTCGCGTGCGTGCGGACACCGATGGAGCAGCCGGAGGAGCGTTTTTTCATGCACGAGATGATGGCCTGCAGGCTCACGGGCACGCAGGATGCCACCATGCGCCGCGCGCGCCTCGGACGCCGCCTCGGCCTGGGCTTTGCGAATGCCAAGACATTTCTCCGGCGGCTCAACACCTATGGAATCACGCGCGAGGAATTTGAATCTGCGCTGGAGGAGTTATCATGAATGCAAGCCGCCCCGTGATCGCCGATCCAAAGGTCACGCGCCACATCCTGAACGCATTTCACCTGCGTGCGAGCAAGCGGCTCGGGCAGAACTTTCTCATAGATGCCGGCGTCGTGCGCGGCATTGTGGAGGCCGCGGAACTCTCGCCGGCGGATACGGTGCTTGAGATCGGGCCCGGCATCGGGACACTGACGCAGGGGCTCGCCGAGACAGGGGCGCGCATTGTTGCGGTCGAACTCGACAAGAAGCTTCCCGCGGTACTCGCCGAGACGCTGAAGGGCTATGACAATGTCACGATTGTGCCGGGGGACATCCTGAAGCTGAATATCCCGGAAATCCTCGGACAAAACGAGGGCGAGCGCTTCAAGGTCGCTGCGAACCTGCCCTACTACATCACGACGCCGATCATCATGACGCTCCTCGAACAGCGGCTGCCGATCGAGCGCCTCGTTACAATGGTACAGAAGGAGGTCGCCGTCCGCATGACGGCGCGCCCCGGATCAAAGGACTACGGTGCACTCTCTGTCGCCGTACAGTATTTCACCGAGCCGCGCATGGTGATGGATGTCCCGCCGCGCTCCTTCATGCCTGCGCCTGAGGTTACGAGCACCGTTATTGCCTGCCGCGTTCGGGAGACGCCTGCCGCTGCGCCGGCCGATGAGAAACTCTTCTTCCGCCTGATCCGTGCCGCGTTCGGACAGCGGCGCAAGACCCTGCTCAATGCGCTCACGGGTGCGGGGATCACGAAGGAGATGAGCCGTGCGGGACTTGCAGCGGCAGGGATTGCCGAGAATATGCGCGGGGAGCAGCTTTCTCTTGCGGACTTTGCGCGTCTGTCTGACGCCGTTGGAGATCTGGAAATGCGGGAGGCGTAACGATGTTTTTTGACAGCCATATCCATACAGAGTTCTCCGCCGACGCGGAGATGAAGGCGGCAGATGCGCTTGCCGAGGCGGAGAAGCAGGGGCTCGGACTCGTCTTTACCGAGCATCTGGACTACGATTATCCTGCGGCGGGCAGGGAGGAGTTCATCTTCGATCCGGAGGCGTACTGGACTGCATATGAGCCGCTGCGTGCCTCGGGGAAACTCTCGATCGGCGTAGAGATGGGGATGATGGCGCGTACCCGCGAAAAAAACGCCGCATTCCTGCAGCGTGTTCCGTTTGACTTCGTGCTCGGCTCCATTCACTTTCTGGAGCTGAAGGACTTGTACCTGCCGGAAACCTTTGAAGGCCGGGAGAAGATGGAGATGTACCGCGAATATTTCACCGTTATGCGGGATGAAATCTACGGGCATCCGTTCATCAACAGCCTTGCCCACATCGACTACATTGCACGCAATGCGCCGTTTGCGCATCCGGAGATCTCCTACGGCGCATTTGCGGAACTTATCGATGCAGTCCTGCGTGCGCTCGTTGAGACGGATACGGTCATCGAGATCAATACGCGCCGCCTTGGAACGGCGCGCGGGATCAAGGAGCTCGCACCCGTTTACCGGCGTTACCATGAACTCGGAGGGCGCTGTGTGACCATCGGCTCCGATGCCCATGTCCCGAGCGGCGTTGGGCGGAACTATGGCCGCGCACGCGAACTCGCTCATGCATTCGATCTGCAGATTGTCACGTTCCGCGAACGGAAGATGGTTCTGTGTGAATGAAGTTTTGCCAAAATCTCCGGACAGTCGCGCAGAACCTATGCCTTTCGCGTGTTTATTCGTTGCCTCTCCGCCATTTTCCTGTTATAATATAGGACAATGGACGGGGGGCGCTTTTTGTTATGCTGAGCAATTTTTTTGTCGCGCTTGGCGGCGTTGTTCCCCTGTTTTGCCTGATGGCCGTCGGCGTCTTTGTAAGGCGTGTGCGGCTGCTCACAGAGGAAGAACTCCTGCACATTAACCGCATGGTGTTTCAAGTGTTCTTCTTCTTCATGATGTTCTACAACATCTACATCTCCGACCCGGGAACGGCATTCCAGCCGGGGCTCATGCTCTTCGGCGCGGGCGGGGTGTTCCTGACGGCGCTCATCTTTACCGGCATTGTCTGCTGGATCGAGCCGGAAAATGCGCGGCGGGGACCTATGATACAGGGGATATTCCGCAGCAACTACGTACTGATGGGGATTCCGCTGGTCGGGAATATCTTCGGAGATGCGGCCCTTGCGGTCCCGACGATGATGATCGCCGTGATTGTTCCGCTCTATAATGTGCTCGGCGTGTTCGTCCTCGAAACCTTTCGCGGCGGGCGGTTCGATCTCCTGCCGATCCTGCGCGGTGTTCTCTTGAATCCGATGATCATGGGGGCGATTGCAGGAGCGTTTTGCCGGCTCGTTGAACTGCCGATTCCGGCGCCTGTGCTGAAACCCGTTGCGCAAATTGCAGCGGCAACCACACCGGTGGCGCTCATTATCCTCGGCGCATCCTTTCGCGGCGGAAGCTTCCACGCGCATTTGCGCCAGCTCGTGTTCACCGTTGCCTCGCGTCTCATCGTCGTGCCGGCGATCGCACTTTCAACCGCGATTGCGCTGGGGTTCCGCGATGCAGAACTTGTGACGCTCATCGCGATATTCGCTACACCCTGTGCTGTCGCCAGCTTTGCCATGGCGCAGCAGATGCGGGCAGATGCGGAGCTCGCGGGCAACTGCGTCGTATACAGCAGTGCCTTATCCTGCTTTACCATCTTCGGCTGGGTATTTTTGCTCAAGACACTTGGGTTCTTTTGATTCGCTGTTTATAGACTCAGACGCGAAAGGAGGGGAGTACATTTATGCAAACGAGATCGCAGATGCCGGCTCGCATGCGCAGAATATGTGCCCCTCTCCTTTTTATGGCCTTTGATTATCTCGCGATTCTGCTTGCGGAGAAAATGGCATTCGGCCTGCATGAACTCTACGGGATGTTCGTAGGGCGTACATTCCATGTGCCGGTTTCCTATCTCGTCTTTTGGATTCCGCTCGTGTTCATTGCATTCCTGTGGGGCATGCAGACCTATGGAAAGATGCAGCCCATCCTGGAGACCGTGCGCAAGATCTTCTACGCGGTGCTCTACTCGATGATCGCGTGCATTTTGGCGCTGTACTTCATGCAGGCGGGACTGCTTGCGTCGCGCCTCTACGTTATCCTGTTCGGTTGTCTTGCACTCCTCAACATCTACGCTGCGCGGTATATTCTCCTGAAGGCACTGAAAACAACGCATACGCTGACAAAGCCCGTCATCCTGATCGGCGCAGGCAAGACTGCGGAGCAGGTACTGGGGTTTTTCGACGGGGATCTCGGGTACCGCTACGAGGTCATCGGCATTCTCGACGACCATCCGATCTCCAAGACGCTGCCGCAGCAATTCCAGCTGATGGGCACACTGGCAGACGCCGAGACCATCATCCGCAGTTCCGGCGTCGATACGGTCATCATCACGGCACCGGGACTGCAAAGTGAACGCTTGGGACAACTGATCTCCAGAATCCAGCCGCTCGTTCGTGATGTCCTGTTTGTGCCGGACTTGCTGGCGCTTCCGCTTGGAAACATTGGCGTGGAGCCTTTTTACACCGAAAAGGTGTTTATGCTGAGTATCCGCAACAACCTTGCCCGCAAGCGAAACCGCTTTGCCAAGAGATTGTTTGATCTCTCTGCAACAATTTGCGGAGGTCTGCTCATCCTGCCCTTTCTGCTCGTCCTGTGCATCATTGTCGGGATTGACAACAAAGGCCGCGTGATCTTTGCCCACCGGCGTGTCGGGCAGCATGGAAAACTCTTTCCATGCTATAAGTTTCAGACGATGGTATCGGATGCGCAGCAGCGTCTGGAGGAGTATCTTGCAGAGAACCCGGACGCACGGCGGGAGTGGGAAGAATCCTTTAAGCTGACCCATGATCCGCGCGTCACAAAACTGGGAGCGTTTCTGCGCAGAACCAGTCTGGATGAACTGCCTCAGCTCTGGAACGTCCTGTGGGGCGATATGAGCCTCGTGGGGCCGCGCCCGATTGTGACGCAGGAGATAGAGCGCTACGGAGAGAATATCAAGGAATACTACATGGTTCCTCCGGGCATCACCGGAATCTGGCAGGTCAACGGGCGGAGCGACACCACCTACGAAGAGCGTGTTGCAATGGATACCTGGTACGTCCGCAACTGGTCGATCTGGATTGACCTTGTGTATCTCTTCAAGACCGTGAAGACGGTATTCACGGGAAAAGGTGCGTATTAGGTTTTCCGTTGTACGGAAGAGGAGCGTTTTACTTGTTCAGAGACGATCATTCACCAATTCGCGTATTGCAGATCATTGGAAATGTATGTGGCGGCGGTGTAGAAGCGGTTGTCATGAACTATTATCGTCATATCGATCGTACTAAAGTTCAATTTGACTTTGTTATTGACGGCTATGAAAAATCTCTGCTGGATGACGAGATAGAAAGCCTTGGTGGTCGTGTCTATAAGGTTGAGCGATACAACAAAAACATTTTGAGACAAATCTACCAGATTTACAGAATCGTCAAAAACAATAAGTATAAAATCGTTCATTCTCATATGAACACGCTATCTGTCTTCTCTCTCTTTGCCGCATGGTTGGGTGGAGCAAGAGTTCGAATCGTGCATAATCACTCTACATCAGCATCGGGCGAACGAATGCGGACTATAATAAAATACATTTTGCGTCCCTTTAGCAAAATGTTTGCGAATCGTTATGCTGCCTGTTCACGACTGGCAGCACGATGGATGTTTGGCGATATCGAGGGAGAAAAATCAGTTACTATCTTTAACAATGCAATTGATTTAGATCAATTTGAATATCGCGAAGATATACGGAAGGAATATAGGAAATCACTGGGGATCCCGGAAAGCACCTATGTTGTCGGTCATGTTGGTCGATTCATGTATCAAAAGAATCATGCTTTTTTGGTTGATATCTTTCGAGAAATCTTGAAAAAGAAAAGGGATGCGATATTGTTGCTTATAGGTGATGGTGAGCTTAGACTGCCTATTGAGAAACAGGTCAAAGGGTATGGGTTAGAAGATAAAGTTCGATTTTTAGGCATTCGTTGTGATGTACAGAAATTATATGATGTGATGGATGTCTTTGTCTTACCGTCTTGGTATGAAGGCTTGCCAGTTGTTTCTGTTGAAGCACAGGCAAATGGACTACGCTCTTTATTATCCGACCGGGTTACATCGGAAAGTAAGCTGACTTCCTTTGCTGAATTTTATTCACTGGAAGATGGTGCTGAAAAATGGGCTGAATACATTTTATGTGGCGGAAAGGAGAGAAATCTACGTGTTGGGCAAGAGATGAGAATGGTTGGATTTGATATTAAGCAGCAAGCAAATAAACTTATGGAATGGTATTTGAATGGATAAATTGGAGTAGCTACAATGACAGTTGTTATTGTCAATGACTTTGCCTTCGTGAATGGAGGAGCAGGTCAGGTCGCTGTCACTACGGCAAAGCTTCTTGCAAAAAAGGGACATCACGTTGTATTTTTTTCTGCTGTTGGTCCGATAGGACAGGAATTGAAGGATGTGAAAAATCTTTCAGTTATCTGCCTAAACCAAAAAGATATTCTTCGGGATCCGAATCGTTTGCGGGCCGTTATACAAGGCGTGTGGAATTTTCGTGCAGCAAAGGCCTTTTCCTCTCTTCTGTCAGATTGCTCACCAAGTGATACGCTAATTCATATTCATGCACTATCAAAAAGCATATCCTCCAGTATTGTCCCTGTTGCAAAGCGCAAGGGATTCCGTATCATTTATCACCTCCATGATTATGGGATTGTCTGCCCGAATTTGGGATTTTATGATTATCAAAAAGAAGAGATATGTTCTCGGAAGGCTATGAGTATATCGTGTATTATGCATCACTGTGACAGCCGTTCAATATTGCATAAGGGGTGGCGGGTACTGAGGCAATTTGTTCAATATCGCTTTGGGGGAATACCCAATGATATTGACAACATAATCTATATCTCTGAGTTCAGCCGACGTATACTAGAGCCTTATTTTGCAAAAGGGCAACGACTTGATTTTTTACCAAACCTTATCGACGTAAAGCGTGTAGAGCGTGTTCAAGCAGAGAAGAATGACGTATTTCTTTTTATTGGTCGCTTCGCTCCGGAAAAAGCAGCAGGGCTTTTTGCACAAGCCGCAGTTAGACTTTCGATTCCTGCAGTCTTTATCGGAGCAGGAGAGTGTGAGTCTGAACTTCGCCGGATTTGTCCTGCGGCAGAGTTCCCCGGATGGCTTTCACATGAAGAAATGGAGAGCTATTTTTCTCGTGCACGAGCTTTTGTATTTCCATCAAAATTGTATGAAGGACAACCGCTAACAGTCTTGGAAGCACTGTCACATGGTATTCCAGCAATCGTATCGGATGTATGTGCTGCTCGTGATGAGATTCTGGAGGGGGAAACGGGCCTTTTATTCAAAAGCGGGTCTTTAGATTCGCTTTGCGGGCAAATCGAAAAATTGAAAGACGACACCCTTGTTTCTCGGTTTAGTGAGAAGGCATATCGAACCTATTGGGAACGAGAGTATGATGAGGATTCATATGTGCTTCGGTTAGAGGATATTTATCGGAATACACTGTCCGGTTTATCTAAGGCATGGAATTAACCACTCAAAGTCTATGAGAGACTATGCGAGAAATATGATGTAATAATTCAGAGGGAAGAATGGAAAAAATAAAAATTACAATTATTACACCAAGCTATAATGCAGAAAAGACGATCGAACAAACAATATCTAGCGTTGTTCATCAGGACTATCCAAATATCGAGTATATTATTGTAGATGGTGGATCGACCGATAGGACGATAGAAATTATAAAGCAATATGAATATTGTGGGCTTAAGTGGATTAGCGAACCAGATCGCGGTATCTATGATGCCATGAACAAGGGCGTTGCACTCGCCACAGGAGATTATATTGGGATTATAGGATCAGATGATTCTTTTACAGATGAGAATACAATTTCTCGGTTGATCTCCGGGATGGAATCGAATACGGATATTTTATCCGGACAGGAATGGCTTGTTGATGAGGTGAGCAGGACTCAAGTTCCTTACACGAACATAAATGCTCGCAATAAGGAAACGTATCATGGCGGTATGGTACCCCATGCTGCCATGCTCGTACGGAGAGACCTTTTTCGGCGCTATCCATTTGATACAAGCTATCGAATAGCTGCGGACTATAAGTTCTTTTTACAATGTTACTATGATGAGAATGTCCGCATTCAATACTCCGATGAAATGGTTGCCTTCTTTTCTCTTTCGGGGGTGAGCTCAAATATTGAAGCATGCTGGGCGGAAGAAAATCGAATATATCAAGAGCTGAAGCTGCCATTTCACTCACCGGATTACTCTCATATGATGCTGCCAATTCGATGGCTGAAACAACTGCTTATTGCAGTACGGTTATTTATTCCCTTGAGATCAATAGGGAAGATGATAGACAGTCGATTGCGATGGAAGAAGCATGAGTGCAGCAACAGGATTTGTCGTTGGTGTGATAGGGGAAAATAGTCTTCCTCTTGAAAGGGCATGAATTTAGCATGAAAAAAGCATTGATTACAGGAATCACAGGACAGGACGGCTCGTATCTATCCGAATTACTGCTTGAAAAGGGCTATGAGGTCCATGGCGTTATCCGTCGTCACAGTACGCCCTGCACGGCGCGGATCGATCATCTCCTGTCTGACGCTCAGTATGACGGGCGTCTCTTTCTCCACTATGGTGACTTGACGGATTCGAGCAATACACATGCGCTGATCCGGGAGATTCAGCCGAATGAGGTCTACAACCTCGCCGCGCAGTCCCATGTGGCGGTTTCATTCGAAGTGCCGGAGTATACGGCAGAGGCGACGGGTGTCGGAACGATCCGCCTGCTTGAGGCGGTACGTCAGAGCGGGCTGCCGATTCGCTTCTATCAGGCATCGACATCGGAGCTCTTCGGGGGGCTTCCGGATACGGCACCGCAGAGTGAGACAACGCCGTTCTATCCGAAGTCGCCTTACGGTGCGGCAAAGCTATACAGTTTCTGGATTACGAAGAACTACCGAGAATCCTATGATATGTTCGCGGTCAACGGCATCCTCTTCAACCATGAGTCGCCGCGCCGCGGAGAGACCTTTGTGACGCGCAAGATTACGCTTGCCGTTGTCCGCATGCTGGCTGGGAAGCAGGAGAAGCTCTCCCTTGGCAACCTTGACGCAAAGCGTGACTGGGGGTTTGCGGGAGACTATGTCGAAGGGATGTGGCGGATGCTCCAGCAGGAAACCCCGGATGACTATGTACTGGCGACGAATGAGACACATACCGTGCGCGAATTCGCAGAGCTGGCATTTCATGAGGCGGGCATCGAGATCGAATGGCGCGGTGCGGGCATTGAGGAAAAGGGATATGATGCCGCATCCGGACGGCTGCTTGTTGATGTCGATCCGCGTTATTTTCGCCCTGCCGAGGTGGAACTTTTGTGGGGCGATGCGTCAAAGGCAGAGCGGGAACTCGGCTGGCAGCGCAAGGTGTCTTTCGCTGACCTCGTCCGCATGATGGTACGGGCGGATATGGAGCAGTACGGGCGCTGAGATTCCCGTTGAAGGAGAGCGTGTATGCATATTGTTCTGCTTTCAGGCGGCTCGGGGAAACGCCTCTGGCCGCTGTCGAATGATATTCGTTCCAAGCAGTTCATTCCCCTTTTTCGTCAGAATGATGGTACGCGGCAGTCGATGGCGCAGCGTGTCTGCGGCCAGGTGGGCCATGCGATTCCGGATGCAGAGATCACGATAGCGACATCGAAAGCACAGGTTTCTGCTTTGCGCAGCCAGCTGGGCGATATGGTTGACATCTCTGCAGAACCATGCCGCCGTGACACGTTTCCCGCGATCGCGCTTGTCAGCGCTTATCTGCATGATGTGAAAGGCGTCACGCTCGATGAAGCCGTTGCCGTCTGCCCGGTTGACCCCCATGTTGAGGATGCCTATTTTTCCTCGGTTCGCCATCTGGCGCAGCTTGCGGCAGAAGGTACGGCAGACCTCATGCTGATGGGCATCGAGCCGTCCTATCCGAGTGAGAAGTACGGCTATATCATGCCGCAGGACAGGGAGGATGTGAGCCGCGTTCTTTCTTTCCGGGAAAAGCCGGATGAAGCTGCTGCAAAGGAATATATAGAGCAGGGAGCACTCTGGAACAGCGGTGTCTTTGCATATCGTCTGGGGTATGTTTTGGAACGTGCCCAAGCCTTGCTCGGATGCTCGGGCTACGAGACTCTGCTTTCGACCTATGATCGTCTTGAAAAGATCAGCTTTGATTATGCCGTTGTCGAACGGGAAAAGCATGTTGACGTCCTGCGCTATGCGGGCGCGTGGAAGGATCTCGGTACATGGAACACATTGACCGAGATCATGGAAGAACCAACCCTTGGCGATGTTACAACGGATGATCGCTGCAGCGGCACCCATGTTGTCAACGAGCTGGATGTCCCGATTCTGGTGATGGGCGGACAGGATCTCATTGTTGCAGCGAGTCCCGAGGGGATCCTCGTGGCGGATAAAGCGGCATCGAGCCATATGAAGCCCTATGTTGAGCAGATCAGTCAGCCCGTCATGTTTGCAGAGAAGTCGTGGGGGAGTTTCCGAATCATTGACGTTGAAGAGGGTGGTCTGACTATCAAGGTGACGCTGAATGCGGGGCATGCGATGAATTACCACAGCCATGCGTATCGCCGTGAAATATGGAATGTTGTCAGCGGTAGCGGGACGGTTCTGCTGGACGGAGAGGTGCGCGCCGTTGCACCGGGGGACGTCATAGAGATCCCGGCGGGCATGAAGCACAAGATCAGCGCGCAGGAGCGCATGGTTGTGATCGAAGTCCAGATCGGTGAGGACATCGTAAAAGAGGACAAGATCAAATGGCCGGAGGATGGCAGGGGAGCAGAACAATGATGGAAAAAGATGCAAAGATCTATGTTGCGGGGCATCGCGGCATGGTCGGCTCTGCGATCTGTCGGGAGCTGGAACGGCAGGGATATACCAATATCATAACGCGCACCCATGCTCAGCTCGATCTTTGCAGACAGGATGCGGTGGATGCCTTCTTTGCAGAGGAAAGACCGGAGTATGTCTTTCTCGCAGCAGCAAAAGTGGGCGGCATTCAGGCGAACTCTGAGGCACCTGCGGATTTTATGTACCAAAATATGATGCTGGAGATGAACGTTATCCACTCCGCATGGAGAAACGGCTGCAGGAAACTCGAGTTCCTCGGCTCGTCCTGCATCTATCCGCGCATGGCACCGCAGCCGATGAAGGAGGACTGCCTGCTGACATCGCCGCTCGAGGAGACGAACGAGGCATATGCCCTCGCAAAGATTGCAGGTCTGAAGTACTGCGCGTACCTGAACAAGCAGTACGGGACAGACTATATCTCAGTGATGCCGACCAATCTCTACGGTCCGAATGACAACTACCATCCGGAGCACAGCCATGTGCTTCCTGCCCTGATCCGGCGCTTTCATGAGGCGAAGGAAGCGGAAGCTCCGTCCGTGACCTGCTGGGGCGATGGCTCGCCCTTGCGCGAGTTCCTCTACGTCGACGATCTTGCCAATCTCTGTGTGTACTTGATGAATCATTACAGCGGAGATGAGACGGTCAACGCGGGTAGCGGAAAGGAAATCTCTATTCGAGAACTCGCCGAGCTGGTTACACGCGTTGTTGACTA
>ERZ772827.617-NODE-617-length-19241-cov-6.017565_pt1 | contig 19241 bp, 12 predicted proteins | sample MGYA00580850_ERZ772827 | MGnify/ENA primary metagenome ERZ772827 (study PRJEB29015, sample SAMEA2737950) | human oral metagenome | biome: human oral; feature: human-associated habitat; material: dental | place: China | collected 2145 ...
CTCACAGAGATTAGAGTGCTTATGGGCGCAGCACTACATGCTTACAAACCACTTCATCATGCTGTCAAAGCCAAAACATCCCCGTAGTTTGTCCCACAAAGGTACGAAAATATCCCGAGGGGCATCACTCACAGAGAGAGGGTCGCATCACCTCGCACCTTTCAATAAAAGACATGCTCTTCTCCCTCATCATTCTATACTCGAAGCCCCCTTGGTTGTGCTGATCTTACGAGAAGCGTGGGAGGTCATATTGACATCAAAAGTCGATTCTTTATTTTCCTTATGCAAGAGCCCCACTTTTATATCTGGCGGAAAATAGATAGGGTATAGGGGCGTCTCTCTAATGCTCGGATGCAGTGTGTGGCACATATATGCATTTGCGTTTTTCCCGAGGGGATGTACTATTTTTGCCTCCGGAAAGGTGTAGACAGGTAATGCCTTCTTTAGTAATTTGGAGACCCAGTCCAGAGTGGAAACTTATTGCACTCGGCTATGTGTAAGTTCCCAAATCATACACTACTCCTCTTTGTTCAGCACTCAAGGCTCGCAGAGGGATCGTCATCTCTGCGTTTCGGATGGTGGTGGCATCACCGGTATGATCATGCAGAAGGTGAGATTCTAACTTAAGAGATATGGTTCTAACCAAATATAGTTACACGAATGACAATCATCAGTAAGGCTCTAGCGATAGCAGGGCTCATCGCACTCCCTACATACGGGGCTGCGCAGCAGGATCAGCTCCCCAAGAAGCACCGCCTACAGCTGGGAGTAATGACGGAGACTCGAGGGCTTAGCTTGTCCTACGAATATCGTCCCGAGGCGATGAACCGCCTCTTTGGTATCAAAGGCTTCGTTGGCTATGGCTTCGACAAGGTTTCGGGTGGCACCTGGCACCTCTCTACGCACTATGCGGGTAGCCAAGGCAAGCGCCTCCACATCCTCTTCAATGGGCTGAAGGAGTACAGCCTCGGGGTAGAGGGAAATATCCTCCTCGGTCACCGACGCAATGCCTTTGAGGCGGGTGTGGGCTTTGCTCTTGATTACTTCAATATGGGGGTAAACTATACATCCCATCATAAGAAGATCGGGGCATACCCCTCTCTGCAGGTTCTCGCTACTACCCAGGCTAGTCGTCTGGCAAGTCACGCTTATCTTAGGGCTGGTTATCGCTACACACATAGGTCGGGGATAACGCTAAGTACGGGGCTGAATGCGCTGCTCCTACAGGGGCCATTCACCTACTTCTATGCCAATCAGTTTACGCTCATGCCCTATCTCGGCATAGGCTTTAGCTTCTAAGCATTCACTCCTCCTTATACTGAGGGTTGGGGCGGTGTACCATGTGGTGCACCGCCCCGATTTTATTTGATAGTTGGGGTGTTGTTTCTGGCTTCTTGTCCTGAGGCAAAGTGTTAGCTCCTCCCACTAGATATAATATGCCCTGTGCTACACATATCGGACATACCGAGAGCGCACGGACGCCCCAGTCTCCTATGTAAGGGGACGATAGTGGTACAGGGCAGGTGCATGAAATCACCATAGTGTGCAACCCAAGTAGTCGAGGAGTATACACCGAAGATAGGAGTATCTGTATCCTAGGTGTAGACATGCCAAGTATATACCCGCTATCTAAGGGGGATGGGTATACACGTGTGTACACACTAGTATACCCACGTGTACACAACTGTATACACGCGTGTACACTACTTCGCTCTAAGTATATCCTCGGTGGGGTAGGGCGGGATGGCGGGATGTGGGAGCGCAGTAGGAGAGGTAGGTCTAGGTCCAATAGGTGCAATAGGTGCAATAGGTCCAATAAGTCCAATAGGTGGTCTACGAAGACTGGGCAAAGGTCGCTAGGTCGGGGGCAGATGATGCCTGGTTGGTGAGGTGCACTAGCTAGGGCGGATGATGGCGGTAGGTGCGCTAGCTAGCAGGGGGCCTGGCTGGGGAGGGTCTATATGAGGGGGGACGGAAAGGAGGACGCCCCCAGTGCCGAAGGTGGGGCACTGGGGGCGTCGAGCGTTGTTGGTTGGGACTGCCTCGGTGGGCAGTGTGGGGCTACTTCTCGAGGAGGTCGAGGGTGGCGAGCTTGTAGGTGATAGCCCCCTGTACCATCTGCTGGGCTTGCTCCATGGAGGCTAGCTGTAGGCTCTCGGCATAGGCTTGGTTGTAGTACTTACGAGCCGCTGCGTAGTCCTTGAGCTCCTTATAGGAGTCGCCCGCCATGACGAGGTAGTTCACCTTGCTCATGATGACGGTCTCGGTGGGGATCGCCTTCTCGAGCCAAGCGATAGCCTGACGGTGATCCTCGGGACGGAGCTTGGAGGCTGCAGCGTAGTAGAGAGACTGAGCTGCGGAGGCATAGTCCGAGCCGTTGGCATCCTCACCGAGGGTATCGAGGTAGTGCTTCATGCGCTCTATGTAGGTGGGGACATTCTTGTCCTTGTAGATCGCATAGAGAGCATCGTAGTAGTCGAGGGACTTCTGGTAGGGAGTGGTGTGCTTGAGCTTGATGACGTCGTAGGCCTTCTTGTAGTCGGTGCGGATCTTCTCCAGATACTCCTTGTACTTGATGTTACCGTCCTTGACGAGGTTGAGCATGCGCTCATCATTCTTCTCGATGATGTAGTAGGCGGCGGACTCGCCGACAGCGCTGATCCACTTGTCGAGGTTCGCGTTGATGTACTCTACCATCTGCTGGGTCTCGGACTCATCGTTCCCGCCGAGGGAGCTGATGATCATGTAGTCCTTCTTGTTGATGATGGAGCAGCCATCAGCCATCTTGCGCTCGAGGTAGCTCTTGTAGAGCTTGCGCACACGTACTACCCACTTCTCTGCGTCCATACCGTCCTGGGTGGTGAGGAAGCGGGGAGCTTGGATGAGGAGCTCCTGCTGGATGCCTAGATCCTGAGGCGACTTGCGATGATCCTCCCAGTACTGCTCGAAGCCCTTCATCTCACCGAGGGCCGTCTTGGCGAACTCGATGAGCTCGGCAGCCTGCACGAAGCCAGCGTTGATGGAGATCGCCTTGCCATCGGATGCAATGATACCGAGGGTAGGGAAGGCCTCGACCTTGTACTTCTTGGCGGTCTCGACATTCTCGGGCTTCTCAGCGTCGAGCTGTAGGCAGATGAAGCGTTCGTTGAAGTAGGCACCGACCTCGGGCTGAGTAAAGACGGTCTTCTCCATCTTCTTACAGGGGACACACCACGTAGCGTAGAAGTCCACGAAGAGGGGCTTGTTCTGGCGCTGGGCTTCCTTGAGGGCATCCTCGAAGGTGCCTTTGAAGAAGCGGATACCTTGCTCCTGCTGTGCCGATACGGGCTGCACCATGAGGAGCAGTAGTAGGCTGAGGAGGATATGCTTAAGCTTGTTCATTGGTTTTATGAATGTGTTGAGGGTAAGGGGCTAGTTCTCCTGATCCTGAATGATGAAGGTACAGAGCCCGTTGAGCTCGCGAGAGTAGCCCTCGTTGTAGACACGGAGGTTCACGCTGTAGCGACCATTGGGGAGCTTGTCCACAGCGGAGGGGAAGACGTTGATCGTCCCCCCAGAGACTGTGATCTCGCCAGAGGTGACACACGAGCTGAAGATGGCGACATCACCACCATCAGAGACGGAGACCCCTAGGTACTCGAAGTTCACAGGGTTTGTCCCCGAGACCCCTTGGATACGCTGGCTCGTCCAGGGAGCAGGGTACTGCTGGGTCTTGCTGTGCGGGTTGTCCGCATCTACAGTGCGGTAGGCATACACCTCCTTCTGAGGGAAGGAGGCATAGGTGGTGTCTAGGTATCCCACGGGGATCTTACGGCAGGCCGTGCCTAACGTGAGGACGAGGAGAGCCATGAGGAGGCTCCGATAAAGGAAGGCTTGCATATATAGATGGGGTTAGAAGTGGGCGGGGCTGAAGTTGTACTGCAGGGAGTGGACAATGCCCGTAGTGGTGCGAATGTTGTGTGAGGCCACGAAGCTGGTGACCTTCGTCGAGGCAGATACGAGGAAGAGCTGGACGGGACCCGTATTAGGGACGTTGTTGAAGGCCGTGCGGAAGGAATAGATCCAGAGCTGCTTGCCAGAGGCCATCGTGTAGGTCTTCCCTCCTGTGCCGATAGGATTGTTGCTGTCGGTAGAGGCACGTCCCGATGTGAAGTCCTCTAGGGGAAGAGCTTCGCTGGGAATAACGCCGTTGAGGATGAATTCCTTCGCCGTGGTGGCATCGAGCTGATCGAGTAGCTCTAGTACCTGATCATCGGTGAGCTTCTGAGCCTCGGCCTCGCCGTCACCACCATTGTTGGTAATCTCCTCGGCATACTGCTTGAGCAGGTAGCGACGCCAGCTGTGGTTCGTGATGCCGAAGCAGGTGATCTTCTGGCCATAGGTGCTCGTCCCCTCGAAGGCAGACTGCAGACCTATACGCTTGGATAGGCGCACCAGCATGCTCCAGTCGTAGGGGTGGGACTCGAAGTAGGCCCACATACTACCGGGGTATTCTCTCTGGGCTAGTCCCGTTTCGACAAAATTATATTTGGTGCATGCGCTCAGCAGGAGCAGTGTAGCCACTGCGAGTAGGGCGCTGAGACGTCTGAGATGGATAGTCATACGATATACGTAGCTAAGGGGTGAGACTTAGAAATAAGATACCCAGTACTTGCGCTGGAGGATAGAGCCGTTGATGATCTTACCAGACTTATCCTGATAGGCTGTCTGAGGGATGGGGAGGTTGAGTGCACCTCCAGCGATCTCTGTGGCGGTGAGCAGCTGGAACTTGCCCAGGAGCTTGGTCGCCTGATAGCCGTTGCGCAGGATGTCGTAGTAGCGACTGTCGTTCTCTAGGACGAACTCACGCTCACGCTCATGGAAGATAGCCTCCTTTAGATCGCTCTCTCCTGAGGCTGGGTAGGCGGTGGCGCCTGCACGCTCACGGATCTTGTTGAGGTCCGAGGTGGCATTGCCCGTCTCACCGAGCTTCGCATAGCACTCGGCACGTAGGAGGTAGATATCTGCTAGACGCCAGTAGACGTAGTTGGCATCGACGCTGGTGAAGCTCAGGCCAGATGAACTGCTGGCATCATTTGCGAAGATCGCATTGCGGAACTTATAGGGGATCGCATAGTCCTTGCCATCCACCTCGTGGGTCTCATCTGCCTCATAGAAGAAGGATGTACGTCTCGTATCGCTGGCATCTGGGTAGAGAGCCTTGACAGTAGAGGCAAATAGGCGGAAGGGGGTGGTGGTGATGTCCCCAAGCGTCTTGGTCTTATCGACGGGCCAAGTGCAGAAGTGCGAGGCGACTTCGTTGTGCGTCACCGCAGTATTGCTACGAGTCTTGTCGTAGACGAGGCTGAAGATCTCCTCGGGGTTGTCCGCAGCGGGATTGGAGAGGAGCTTGCAGAGCTCTTCGGGACTTGAGACGAGGGAGTAGTTCCCCGCCTGCCCATTGATGAGGATGCTGGAGTAGTCGATACTCTTGCGGTAGGCCTCTTGGGCATTAGCCCCGGAGAGTCCATAGAGCTCTATCATACTACCCTTCCAAGCATAGAGGTGGGCGAGGAGGGCAGCGGAGTTCCCCTTAGAGGCAAACTGCTTGCTGGTGATGACAGCACCGCTGAGGTTGCGGAGCTTGTCGTGAGTAGGCAGGATGCTGTAGGCCTGCTCCGCATGGTAGATCGCCTTGTCGATGACCTGCAGCATAGAGGAGAGTGCATACTGACGTACCGCCGAGGTGCTCTCGGGGATGGCTGCCAGCCCATAGGCACGGGAGAGGGTGAAGTAGCTAAAGCCGAGGGCGAAGTGTGCCTGCCCGGTGTGGTAGGCACGACGCTCGTCGGTGAGCCCCTGGGTACGATGAATGTTCTCGAGTAGGAGGTTGGACTCGAAGATCACATTGTAGAGGGGCTTCCAGTCGTAGTTGCTCCCCGCTACGGCACGTGGGTTCCATTCCCTCAGTTCGTCAGCCGAGCTGGTCTCATCGGCTAGAAGACCTACCTGAGTGAGGATGCTGGTGGCATCCATACAGTTGTTCAGGTAGAAGTGTATGGACACCGTGGTGGCATTGAGCTCGCTCTCTCTATTGAAGGCATTGCTGTAGGTGATCGAGTTCGTAGGGGTATAGTCGAGAGTGCAGGCTGTCGCTAGGAGCGATAGAGCCATGCAGGATATTAGGTATCTCATCGCAGTGACTAAAACTTGAGGTTGAGTCCGAGGGTAAACTTACGGCTCAGAGGATACATCTCGCCCGTGTCCTTACCGGTGTAGGGGTTGACGATCTCAGGATCTAGGCCGGAGTAGTTGGTCAGCAGCAGGAGGTTCTCACCAGAGAGGTAGAGGCGCACGTCCTTGAGGTGTAGGCGCTTGAACCACGACTGGGGCAGGCTATAGGAGAGGGAGAGCTGCTTGAGGCGCAGGTAGCTCACGTTCTCGATATTGCTGTCGATGTCGCCATCGTACTGCCCGATGTAGCCAGAGTCAGCGAAGGTGATCGCAGGATACTTCGTCTGGTCTCCAGGCTTCTGCCAGATGGAGGCCTTAGAGAAGTCGTTCATCACGGGGCCAAACTTCTGGTTGAAGTTGAAGGCGCTGTTGGCGACCATGTTCATCATCTTACGCCCGAGGGTGTAGGTGAAGAGGACGTTCAGCGTAACACCCTTGTAGGTGAACTGGTTGGTAATACCCCCATAGGCTAGAGGTAGAGCGCTACCAGCGTAGTAGGTATCCTTCGCATCGATACGTCCGTCGCCGTTCTGATCCTTGATCTTACGACCACCGACACGTAGAGGATAGTTCTCGTTCTGGAAGTAGAGAGGAGTACGCTTCCCTAGCTGGTTGTAGTGGTAGGGTATATCCTCCTCACGCTGTACGATGCCCTCATCCTTGTAGGTATAGATCCCGTAGGTGGGGCGACCGAGTACCTTGTCATCGAGGTCGGTGTTGTCGTATGAGGCACGGAAGAGGTTCCAGTTGCGGGCGATATTGAAGCGCATTGTCCAAGAGAATTCCTTGCGCTTCATGAGGTCGGCCGTGAGGTCAAGCTCTAGCCCTTCGTTGGAGATAGCAGAGGAGTTAACCCAAGTCTTCTTGGATAGGAAGAAATTCCCTGGAGTGGGTACCTGTACGAGCAGGTCGTAGGAGTACTTGTAGTAGTAGTCGAGCTTGACCTTGAAGCGGCTGTTGAATAGGTCTACATCCAGCCCGAGGTCATACTGATTGCTCTTCTCCCAGGTCAGATGGCTATTGGCCATCGAGCTGGGGATAAGCCCTGATTCACCGAGGTGGGTGTTGCTCTCCTCCATCAGACCATGAGCGAGGTAAGCCTCCTGGAACTTCTGCCCAGACTGCCCCCATGAAGCACGTAGCTTACCGAAGCTTAGCCACCAGAAATCCTTCATGAAGGGCTCTTCGCTGAATGCCCAAGCCAGCCCAAGCGAGGGGAAGGGAGCCCAACGGACATCGCTACCGAAGACAGAGGAGCCGTCGAAGCGAATCGAGGCATCGAGCATATAGCGGCGCTTGTAGTTGTAGGCTACACGACCGAGGTAGCTGAGCATAGCCTGGTCCTGTCGGTCAGACATCACGCTCTGTAGAGACTCGACCATACCATCTACGGTACGGGTCTTAGGCCAGCCTTCGCCGATCTCGTGGATGAGGTTCGTTGGGCCACCCTGAGCCTGTCCGCTGAGCTTCTCGATGAGGTCGTAGGTGTACGTCATCCCAGCGAGCAGGTCGAAGTTGTGCTGTTGTAGGCTGAAGCGGTAGGAGAGGAGGTTTTCCCACTGGATCATGGCCATCATAGAGCGAGAGGCCTCGACAGAGGAGAGACTATTGTAGTTGAGGTAAGAGGGCTTGAAGATGTGGTTCTGCCCGAAGTAAGCATCTGCAGAGGCAGAGGTGCTGAACTTCAGTCCACGTGTGAACTCGTAGTCAGCACCCACGGAGAGACGAGCGTTGAACATCGTATTGCGTGCCTTGATGTCACGGATACGCTGTAGGGCTGCACGCTCTGCTTCGGAGCCTCGACCAGGGAAGACCGTTGGCGCTTCCTTAGGGTCTACACCTAGCCCCTGGGCACGAGCTCCGTCGGCCGCATTCTGATTGTTGTAGGCGAGGTTCAGACGGGTGAAGGCATTGAGCTTGGGGGAGAGACGTAGGTCGAGGTTGGAGAGGAAGGTCGCACGGCGGAAGCCCGAGTTGATCTGTATCCCTCGCTCATCGTAGATTCCCCCACTGATGAGGTAGCGGACATTCTCGTTACCCCCAGAGGCATAGAGGTCGCCATTGGTGACGTGTCCGACCTGGAAGATGTACTTCCACCAGTTGGTGCTGTTGTTGTAGAAGGTATTCAGCGAGTCCTGGATCGAAGCAGGGGGGAGCTGTTCACGAGGGAGGACGTTCCCGTTGGCCCAGAAGTAGTCATAGGCACCATCGTTCGAGGGTCCCCAGCCGTAGGTACCTGCATAGCTATTTGGGAAGGTCACACGGTCGGTACGCCAGTCATAGTGACCGATGCGCTGTGCTCGAGCGAGCATGAGGTGTACGAGACGCTCTCCGTGTCCTCGCATCTGTAGAGGTGTAGAGGGCAGGTAGGAGATGGACTGAGAGAAATTGACCCCGAACTCAGCCTTGCCACTCTTCCCCTTCTTCGTCGTGATGAGGATGACCCCATTACCCGAGCGAGAGCCGTAGAGGGAGGCTGAGGCTGCGTCCTTGAGCACCTCGACCGACTCAATGGTTGAGGGGTCTAGACCAGCTAGGGCATTGATCCCACCAGCTGCATCTGCGGGCACCTTGGAGAGGGGGACACCGTCGATGACGAAGAGAGGGCTCCCGTCATTGACTCCCTGAGTATTGAGCGAACTGATCCCTCGGATGGAGATGGCATTACCTCCGCCCCCTGGGGCACCTGACTGTGAGGTGACCTGTAGGCCGGAGAGCTGTCCCTGTAGGAGGCTCTCGATAGAGGGAGCAGGGCTGTCCTTGAGTTGGTCTGCCTTGATGGAGGCGATCGATCCCGTGAGCTCACGGGTGTTACGCTTACCGTAGGCGATGACAGTCACGGAGCCGAGGCTCTTGACGTCCTCCTTGAGGGTGACGGTGACTGGAGTGCCTTGGGTGAAGGGGAGGATTACTTCGGTATAGCCAATGCAGGTGATGTGGAGATTCCCGCTGGCCTTGTCCGTGTTGATGGTGAAGTGCCCCTGTGTACCTGTCTGTGCTCCGAGCTTGGTGCCCTGGATACGTACATTCGCTCCCGTGATGGGTAGGCCATCTTGGTCACGTACGACCCCCGTGATCTGAGCCTTAGCGGAGGTCTGCTGCTGGGGGCGGAAGATGCGGATGGTATGCCCGTCGATCTCGTAGATGAAGGGTGTACCCTTGAGGATTCCTTCGACAGCCTTGTCGGGGCTTACTTCGTCGAAGGAGACTGTGGTCTTGTAGCCCCCAGTGCGCACCTCGGGGTCATAAGTAATCTTGTAGCCTGTGCGAGAGGCGATGAAGTCGAGGATGGAGGCGACCTCCTTGTCCTTGAACGACACGGTGATCGTCTGGGTAGGTCCCTGTGCCTGTGCTCTCTCTGGCAGAGCGATCCCTAGGGTGAGTGCACCCAAGGCGAGGCTTACCAGCAGAGCATGTGTACCCTTGCGTGGTCTCATAAAAGGTAGATATGGATGTGATTTAGTTCCTGCTATGCAAAGGGGAAGGGGCGGGGTAGACCGAGGAGGTTTACCCCACCCTCCCTTTAGTTACATTATGGAGGTGGTAGGCACACTAGTGCTCCCACTTCTTATCTTCGGGGGCAAGGCTCTTGACGACGATGTCACGACGCTTGCCTTCGTCGAGGAGCTTCCTGAGGAGGGCGGATAGGTCGCTGACGGTGATGTCGGCGATGCTCACCTCGTCCTTGCGCTTCCCAGCCTTCAGGTCGGGTACTTTGCCCGTCTCGGCGTAGCTATTCAGTAGGGCGATCCAGACCCCGAGGTCAATCTTATCCCCTGCCTGCTTCTCCCGCTCGGCCTCGTCGAGGGTGAGCGGGACGTGTACCTTCTTGAACTCATCCTGTGTGATACCCCCTGCGGCCATGGAGCGAAGGATCTCGTAGGTACGAGCCTTGAGCTGATCGGCCTTCTCTCTGGAGGTGCTGAAGTGGATGGAGAGACTCGAGGAGGCGATAGGCTCTGCCGTGTAGTTGGCATTCACTGCGACACTATAGGTAGCCTGATCACGCTCACGTAGCTCATCGAAGAGGCGGTTCTGTAGGACGACCTCCAGCAGGGATAGAGCTAGGCTCTCCCGCTCAGTGAGCTTCTTGTCGCCCAGGAAGGAGAGCTCAACCTCGCCTACATCACCCGATAGGTCGGCCTCGAAGGTACGCTCGATGACCCGCTCGGGGGAGCTGTGATCGACGACCTTGTAGGTGCGACGAGCTGCCTGAGGATCACCTGGCAGAGCTGCTAGGTAAGTGGTGACGAGACGCTTTGCCTCGGCCTCGGAGATGTCCCCGAGGAGACAGCCTGTGAACTGTGAGGCGTCGCCGAAGTGCTCCCTATAGAGACGCTCTAGGTCGGAATGGCGCATCTGTGCGTAGAAGGCATCATCCTGACGGGGGTTGGCCTCTGTGATGGGGCTCAGGAGCTCACGTACCTGCTGGTCGATAGCTGCCTGACCGACCTGTGGGGTGGAGGCATAGATGTAACGCTTGCGCTGGAGCCACTTGGTGAAGATGGGCTCGTCGAAGCGCTGCTTCTGTAGTACGAGGTAGAGATAGCTGAAGAGGTCATCGGCACCGTCTACCTTGCTACGTGCCTGCATCCCATCCATATACTGGTTGATCGTGAGGCTGACATCTAGGGGGCGACCACGTAGCCAAGAGGCGAGCTGGTTACGATTGTACTTATAGAGCCCTGACTGCATGATCATGCTCTGCATAGCGCTGAAGCTCGCTAGGTCCTTATTGGCTACGATGGACTGCCCACCTGGGGCAGAAGCGAGGAAGAAGATCTCACCCTTGAGATCCTCGGGTAGGTACTTGTAGAGGACACGCATCCCATTAGAGAGCTTCCACTCCGTAGCCCCGAGGCCGGGGATCTTCTTCTCGGAGACGATCTTGCCCGTGGGTAGGGTGAAGTCGATGAGCTTCGTGATCGGAGCCTCCTCAGTCACCTGTGGGCGGGTGGCATCTATATCGCTGTACTTCTCTAGGATGGACTCGAAGGTCTGAGGGCTGATAGCGGGCTCGCTCTCCGAGGCATTGTAGGTAATGAAGGCGAGGTTCTTATTACCCGAATAGGCGGCCTTCACCCACTGCCTGAGGTCCTCACTCTCTAGCTCAACGAGCGTCTCAAGGTTCTGCTCGAGCTGCTCTCTGAAGTCCTGCATCGGCGTACCGTAGAGGTAGTTGTTGCGATAGATGTCCATGAAGTTGTCGGGAGTCCCTAAGGTCTGCTTGTCCGAGAGCACCTCCTTCATCTCGTCGTAGAGCTTCTGCTTCTCGTTGTCGAAGTCCACCTTGTCGAAGCCCAAGATAGCCTCCTGCGCACGGCTGTAGATCACCTGCTTGAGTGCCTGCTCCTCGTGACCGGGGTAGGGCACGACATCCCAGGCGAACTGTCCGTAGCCTCGGACGAGGGGGGAGTAGCTCACCGAAGCGGCGATGAAGCCCTCTACGCCTCGGTTGCGTAGGCGGGCATACTGCATCGGAGCGAGCCTATTGAAGAGCTGTCCGAGCAGGTAGTCCTGTCGGCGCTCCTCGGCAGATCGTCCCGTAGGGGTAGCGACACGCTGGTAGAGACCGAAGGAGGGGTATTGGTTCTCCTTGTCGATGAACTTGTAGTAGCGGGGCTGGGCATTGTCCTCGATCGTGAAGGTAGGACGTGCTGGAGCCTTCTTGCTCGCAGGCAGTGTGCCGAAGAGTTTTTTGACCTTCGCCTCATAGGCTGCTGGGTCGATGTCCCCGACGATGATTACGCACTGTAGGTCTGGGCGGTACCAGGTCTTGTAGAAGGCCTGAATGTCCTTGTAGGTGAAGGTGCGTAAGACATCTAGCGAACCGATGACATTGCGTCGGGCATACTGAGAGTCGTTGTACACTGCAGGAGCGATAGCATCGCTGAGACGCTTCTGCAGGCTGTTGCGACTGCGCCATTCCTCGATGATGATGCCACGCTCCTTGTCCGTATCCTTCTGGGTAATGCTTACCCCACCACACCAGTCGTGTAGGATGAGCAGTACCGAGTCGGTGAGCCGAGGGGCATCGGTGGGTACATCGAGTATGCTGTAGCGGGTCTCATCCTGTCCCGTACGGGCATCGAAGCCATAGAGGCCACGCTGTCGTAGGTACGTCATGACGCCTGAGGGGAAGTGTCGAGTGGCGTTGAAGGCCATGTGCTCGAGGTAGTGGGCTAGCCCATTCTGCTGGTCGGTCTCTAGCAGGGCGCCTACGTTCTGTAGGAGGTAGAAGTTCGCTGTGCCTACCGAGGCTCCAGCGTCACGGCTAATGTAGTAGGTTAGTCCGTTGGGGAGCTTGCCTGTGCGTAGAGTGGCCACCTGTGCCCCTAGCGGGGATGTCAGGTAGCCAAGCGCTCCAAGCGCTCCAGCTAGTAGGAGCTTCCTCCAGGAGGAGCTGTGGTTTGTTATCATCATCATCATCACTCTTAGAGTATGAGGTTGGATTGGAGTGGGCACTTTGGGTACCTCTTCTCCCCGATACCACATGAGCAAAGGCTATTCGGGGACACAGGATACCCTCGTGCAGTTGTGATCACATCGGTGCCAAATATACACATTTTCCCTTATAACGCTTGATGTACATCCCACTGTACATTTTGGCCTGTGAGTATGGTAGGGATGAGCGAGGCTATCTGCTGAGAAAGAGAGCGCCCCACGCTCAGCCAAGTCTAGGACTTGATCCGAGCGTAGGGCGCTAGTGGTATCCCCATCTGGGGAGAGTAGCTGACTCAGGGAGTCAGGGACTAGAGGTAATTGGAGTTCGTACGAGTACCAGGCTTACCCCAGTTGTCGTCGTAGTCTGGATCCTCGAGGTCTCCATCGAAGGAGAACCCTACGAGTAGGTGGAGAGACTGTGGGAGCTCGAAGGGCTTAGCCTCGGGTGCCTGATAGGCTTCCTTATATGATTTCTTCATCTTTGTTGCTTGTCTTCGTTGTGAATATATTAAGGAATGGGCTCCCATGTGACTCCATTAGTCCAGTTCTTATACTGGTTGAAGACGCCAGAGGTGGAGACATTAGCCGGGGTGTTGCGTGGCTGGGGCTGTACATAGATTACAGGGTAGTAGACCACGTTGTCACGGCTCTTCCTGTATGTGTTGTTAGACCCGACAGCTATGGGCTTGGACTTCTCCAGCTTATCGTCACCAGGCTTAACCTCGTAGTACTTACCCGTCGCAGGATCTAGTGAGAAGGCGGAACCATCATAGGAGTAAGGGCCTGCGAGCTGGTAGCCAACTGCCCCATAGTCATCAACCTGAGGGAAGTACATAGCCACCACGACGTCACCCTTGGCAGGGACAATGCCTGGAGCGGGACGTCCGGCGGGGACGGAGACATACTGCTTGTACTGCATATAGCGGTAGCGATCAGGCTGGCCAATAACTACGTCCTTATGCTTCCCTGTGAAGTGGGTTTCATTTACGGCCCGTGGGTCCATATACATCTTTCCCCCCTCAGGATCGAAGGAGAGCTGCTGATCCTGTGCAGCAGAGAGGGTGGGAGAGAGGTCGATGAATGCCATCAGAGCTGGTCGCTGTGTGCGATAGCGCTTCCCGTTGCCATCGACATATACGGGTATGCTCTTCCCGTATGTCGTTGGGTTCATGCGGGTGACATACTGGGGGAATCCATTATGCAGGCGAAGCATCATCAGATAGCCCATCATGCGGAGCTTCATGCGACCGTTGTTCTTTACGGTGATCTCATGAACCTTTCCACCCTTGTCGTTACGCCAGCCGATAGGGTTAGCCTCACTCTTGAGCATGACGAAGTTTGCAGGGAGCTGCACGTTATCATCCCAGTTGTTGATGATGTGAGGACCCTTGTTGGTGAAGTTCAGAGATCCGGGGTTGTTCCCGATGATAGCCGTGACATAGCAGTCCCTCATATGCTTGAGTACCATCTTATTGAAGTTCTGCTCGTAGATTGATCCGGGTGTGAAGCCAGATACGAGACCATCATAGCCAATGCTCTTCCCATCGTTATAGATACGGAAGGGAGCGTTGAATGCGACGATGTCGCCTGTTTTGGAGTCATAGACGTAGAGCATACCCTTGATACGATCTGACCCAGCATCGGCATAGGCACGGAGGTTGACCAGCTTGTTGTTCGCTGCGCCCGTGTTGATCTGGGGGATGACGGCTCTAGGCTCCTGGGAAGCATCGAAGCCTCCAGCGATCTGCTCAAAATTGTCGAGCTCCATCGTTAGGCTCAGACGGATCTGACCTTCACCGGCCTCTTCACCGGTTAGGGTGACTGGTGCTTCTTGCTCTTGCACCTTTGGTGTAGCTGGAGCGATGGGGGTTTCCTTCGAACAAGAAGCGAATAGCCCCACGGCTGCTACTAGAATGACTAGTTTTCTCACTCTTTCAAATACTTTTAATAGATAATACTATAGCATGTTATGCTCTCCCTCCTCTGCCTGTTCTTGCACCCTTTTATATCATGCTTACTTGAGGAGGGTGACGGAGATCAAAGCAAGGCAGGCTTTGTAATAAAGCCTGTAAATAAGAGAGAATAACAACCTCTAGCCCAATTCGAATACGGCAAGGATGTTAATTACATGCTTGTTTCGGGGTGCAAAGGTAACAAAAAGAAACATATCGACCAAATCATCCTTCTTTCGCTCCAGCTACACCCTTACCCTAGATCTCGGGAATGCCCCTACCACAAGGCTGTCTACCCATCACAAGACATAGCCCCTACTCCGAGGGTGTAGAGTCTCGGAGCAGAGGCTATATATAATATATGGAGTAGGTGAGGTGTGTATCTCTCTGTCTTCCTAGGGCTTGGCTAGGGAGTGAGGACGAGACGTAGGCTGTCGGCTCGTGAGCGAGCCTTGAGCCACTGCTGGAGCTGGGTGCGCTCCTGAGGGGAGAGGCTGTGACTACAGTCTACCAGGGCTAGTGTGTAGCTCTCAGGAGCGAGGGTATCGGTGCGAGACTCCATGACCCGAGAGAGGCTAATGCTGCCGACCTTGGGGTTAATGGCCTTGACCTCTTGGGCGATTTCCTTGCCGAGGTCTTCGTAGGTGGTGTAGTCCTGTAGCTGCCTACGGAGGGCATTGATCTCGTTGGTCTGCTCCATCAGCTGCATCTGAGTAGCCGCCTCATTGGTGTGTACTCGTGTCTGCTGGTCGAGCTGCAGGAGGCTATCTGAGGAATAGCCCTGGATGACGCTCAGGCTATAGTCGGAGAGGTGGTAGTCCTCTAGCCGAAGGCTGGCACGGCGGATATCCTCGTCGCTTATGGTCTTCCCCACGGAGACGACACTTAGGACCTTGTTCTCATCATTGCGGTTGTGGGAGATGACCTGTGTGCCTCTGAAGGAGAGCTCGTTGCGGATGAATCGCTGAGTGTTGCTATCTCGTACGCTTCTGTGGATGATCTCTACGGTCATGTAGGTGGCGGGGAGCATGGTGATGATCGTCACGGCGATGATGTAGCCCTTGACCTTCTGTAGACGCTTGGGGTCGACGAAGACCTTGCGCTTGAAGTGTAGCATCCTCACCCCGACGACGGTGGAGAGGGCGATGAAGACCGTGTTGATGAAGAAGAGGTAGAAGGCTCCGAGGAAGTACGACAGCTCCCCAACGGCGATCCCATAGCCTGCTGTACAGAGTGGCGGCATCAGAGCGGTGGCGATAGCGACACCGGGGATCACATTGCCCTTACCCTTGGTGGCAAGGGCGAGGATACCTGCTGCACCGCCGAAGATCGCCACTAGGACATCATACAGCGTCGGCGAGGTGCGCGCCAGGAGCTCGGACTGCGCTTCGCTGAGCGGGGAGATGACGAAGTAGATGGTCGCCGTGAGGACGCTGATCACAGTCGCTACGAGGTAGTTCTTGATCGAGCGTTTCAGCAGGTCGAAGTCATCGATCCCAATCGCTAGTCCCATCCCGATGATCGGCCCCATGAGTGGGGAGATGAGCATCGCACCGATGATGACGGCGGTAGAATTGAGGTTCAGCCCCAGCGAGGCGATGAAGATGGCAAAGATGAGGACCCAAAGGTTGGCACCGTGGAAGCGTACTCCACTGCTGATCTGGCTGATGGTCTCAGCCTCATCCTCTCGGTCGGGGAGGGCATTGAAGTATCCTTTCAGTGCGCTCCAGAGTGTGCGTTCATTTTGTGACATATCCTTTTTTTGAGGCAAATGTATACAAAAAGCCCCTGACCTCCTATTCGTCCTATTCGTCCTATTCGTCCTATTCGCCCTATTGCACCCACTAGCCCTACTCCCACTCTCTCCCACCTAGGTCAGAGGGACACGAGTGGCGGAGGTGCATATCCTCCCGATAGCAGTACCTATGTTTTTAGGTATAGGCACTTGAGCCTATCAGACCTATTAGACTTATTGAGCCTATTGCACCTATTTGCCCTATTGCACCTATTTGCCCTACTCCCACTCTCTCCACCTAGGCCAGAGGGACACGAGTGGCGGAGGTGCATATCCTCCCGATAGCACTACCTATACCTACTACCTAGGAGGGATAAAGTATACACGTGTGTACACACTAGTGTACTCACGTGTACACAACTGTATACACGCGTGTACACTACCTCGCTCTAAGTATATCCTCGGAAGGGCTCTCTAGTGGGTACATACCTCGGTGCTAACGCCTCGGCATTCAGGAGATAGGGCTAAGCTCCCAGCCTACTCTTTCTCGGAAAGTCCACATATATTCACTAATTTTGTCCAAGTAAGACATATCACCTAATGGTTTCATTCACCGATAAAACAACGTAAGCATTCACTCTAAAGATAATGGCTACATCCTCCCCTGACGTTCCCCGATCGTTCCTCTACCGTCTCAGAGCCTATCGTCCTAATCCCTCCGTCCTGCTCTTCATCGCCACGATCGCTGCGATCGTGATCGCCAACTCTCCATGGAGCGAGACCTACAATGCCTTCCTCAACTTCCCTGTGCAGATCGTCATCGGAGGGGTAGAGCTCTTTACGCATGCTGGGCATACGATGACCGTGAGTCAGGTGGTCAATGATGCCTTGATGGCGATCTTCTTCTTCCTCGTGGGGCTGGAGATCAAGCAGGAGCTTCTCGTCGGCGAGCTCTCCTCGCCCAAGAAGGCTCTGCTGCCCGTGATCGCCGCCCTAGGGGGGATGGTTGTCCCCGTTCTCTTCTTCTTCGCTGTCGCCCATGAGTATCCTCAGTCCATCGGCGCTGCGATCCCCATGGCTACCGATATAGCCTTTGCGCTAGCTGTGGTCACGGCCCTCGGCCCTCGGGTGCCTAAGGGACTACGTATCTTCCTCGCTGCTCTGGCTGTCGTGGATGATATAGGGGGGATTATCGTCATCGCTCTCTTCTATAGCTCACATATAGCATGGCTTCCGTTGGGCATCGGCTTTGCCCTGCTGGGGGTCGTCTTCCTGCTCGGGCGTCTCAGGGTCCACACCCTAGAGCCCTACATCATCCTCGGGATCGCTATATGGGCACTCTTCCTGCAGTCGGGGATCCATCCCACGATCGCAGGTGTCCTGCTCGCTCTGCTTCTCCCTGCAGGCACACAGGTGCATATCGGCAAGCTCTCCAGTTCGCTACATGACCTCACCAGCCGTCTACGTGGCGAGGCTCGTGAGGCGAAGGGGGCGGTCGTCCTCTCCCACGAGCAGCTGGAGATCATCGGCGAGATTAAGGAGACTGCAACCAAGGCCATTAGCCCCGTTCAGATCCTAGAGCATGCGATCGCACCGCTGGTGAACTACTTCATCCTACCCCTCTTCGCCTTCGTCAATGCAGGTATTACCTTCGGAGGTATCTCGCCTGAGGGGCTACTTGGGGTGCCTTTGGCCATCCTCCTTGGGCTCTTCCCTGGCAAGGCCGTGGGGATCACCCTCTTCACCTGGGTCTCCATCCGTCTCAGGCTATGTATTGCCCCAGAGGGGATGACCTTCAGGAGGCTGGTCTCGCTCTCCGTGCTCGGGGGGATCGGCTTCACCGTCTCGCTCTTCATCGCCAATCTCTCCTATGATAGCCCCGAGCTCGTAGGCCTGCTCAATGAGGCCAAGCTGGGGATCTTCGTCGGTACGATCCTCTCTGGTGTGGTCGGCTATCTCCTGCTCAGTGCCATACGTCCAGACGAGGATATAGCTGGAGGGAAGGGGCAGCCATAGGCCTTGCCTCAGGATTTATCACTATCTTTACAATCCCTACTCATACTATGTCATGTAGTATCGGGTAGGGATTAATAGCTATAACTAAGCAAGAAAGAAGAAAGAACAATGAAGAAATTCGTACTAGCAGCCGTAGCCTTCATGGCAAGTCTAGGTGCTGCACAGGCTCAGGACCTGTTCTCTAAGGGCGAGAGCGCACTCAACATCGGTATCGGTATCGGGCATAGCTACGGTGGCTATGGGGTCTCTATCCCCCCCCTCTCCGTAGCCTATGACTACTCGCTAGTGAGCAACCTCATCAACGGCAACAACGGGGCGATCACCCTCGGAGCCTACGGTGCCTATACCTCCATGAGCTACCGCTACGACGGCTTCGCAGCAGGATCGGCTTCGCATACAGTACTCGGGGTACGTGGGATGTTCCACTACCAGTTTGCACCCAAGCTCGACACCTATGCGGGTCTTATGCTGGGCTACCACATCGCCTCTTATTCGAGCAATATCAATGGCTATTCGGGGCTATCGGGTAGCGGTATCGACCTAGGGGTGCTCCTTGGTGCTCGCTACTTCTTCACCGACCGTGTGGGGATGTTCACGGAGCTCGGATACTCCGTCCCCTACTGGAACCTCGGGGTGACCTTCCGTCTCTAGTCTTCCTCACTGAGGGAGCTCGGTCTCCCTCGCCTCTTACACCTATACGCCTAAGGGCTGTATCACGCTGACTACGGGTCAGGTGATACAGCCCTTAGGCTTTTCAGGAGAGTGGGGCGGGGGTAGGGCTAGGGCTAGTCTAATAGGTCTAATAGGTGCAATAGGTCTAATAGGTCTAATAGGTCTAATAGCTAGAGCACCCACCCTGCATCGCCGAGCTCGGCGATGCA
>ERZ772827.618-NODE-618-length-19224-cov-6.111326_pt1 | contig 19224 bp, 16 predicted proteins | sample MGYA00580850_ERZ772827 | MGnify/ENA primary metagenome ERZ772827 (study PRJEB29015, sample SAMEA2737950) | human oral metagenome | biome: human oral; feature: human-associated habitat; material: dental | place: China | collected 2145 ...
GTGGGTTGGCCTAAGCCAGTGATTTCCATGAAGATGGCGTTCACGTCGGCGGTGATGGCTTCGTCGGCGGTTAAGAGGCCGAAATCGGTGTAGATGCGGGAAGTGCCTTGATGGTAGTTGCCGGTGCCGAGGTGGGCGTAGCGCTTCAGGTAGCCTCCTTCGCGGCGGATAACGAGCGCCATTTTGGCGTGCACTTTGTAGCCGAACACGCCGTACACCACATGCGCGCCCGCGCCCTCCAGCCGTCGCGCCCAGTTGACGTTGTTTTCTTCGTCGAACCGCGCCATCAGTTCCACCACCACGGTTACCTGTTTGCCCGCATTGGCGGCGGCAATCAGGGCTCGGGCGAGGTCGGAATGGGTGCCGGTGCGGTAGATGGTCATCTTGATGGCCACCACATCCGGGTCGGCAGCGGCTTCTTGGATGAAGCGCACGGTGGGGGCGATGGATTGGTAGGGGTGGTGCAGCAGCACGTCGTGCTGTTTGAGCACTTCGGGCATGGGCTGGTCTTTGCGCACGTCTTTGGGCAGGCCGGGCGAGAATGGGGCAAACTTCAAATCGGGCCGATCCACCATATCGGGCACGGCCATCAGCCGCACCAAATTCACGGGGCCGACCACTTGGTAGAGCTCGTTCGGGCTCAAATTGCATTGCGCAAGCAGGAATTCGGCCACATGCGGCGGGCAGTTGTCGGCCACTTCCAGCCGCACTTCGTCGCCATACTGCCGCTCGCGCAGCTCGGTTTGCACGGCGGCGCGCAGGTTGGTGAGGTCTTCTTCATCTACCGTGAGCTCGCTGTTGCGCGTGAGGCGGAATTGGTAGCAACCTTCCACATCCATGCCGGGGAAGAGCTTGTGCACATAGGCATGCAAAATGGAGGAAAGCAGCACGAAGCCGTGCCCTTCGCCCAGCCCTTCCGGCAGTTTCACCACGCGCGGCAAAATGCGCGGCGCCTGCACCACGGCCATGCCGGAAGCGCGGCCGAAAGCGTCTTTGCCGGAAAGCGACACCACGAAGTTGAGCGACTTGTTGAGCAGGCGCGGGAAGGGGTGCGCCGGATCGAGCCCCAGCGGGGTGAGGATGGGCAGCAGCTCGCGGTCGAAATAGCTTTCAATCCAGGCGCGCTGCTGCTCCGTCCACTGGCGGCGCGGATAGAAGAAAATGCCCTCTTGGCGCAGCGCGGGAATCAGCTCTTGGTTGAACAGCTCGTATTGCTCCTGAATTAATTTTTTGGCCTCGGCCGCCGCTGCCGCCATGGTTTCGGCCGGCGTGGTGCCGTTATCCAAGAGCGCGTGCGGGTTGAGCTGGCTTTCCTTCTTCAGCCAGGCCATGCGCACCTCGAAAAATTCGTCCAAATTAGAAGAAACGATGCACAAAAAGCGCAACCGCTCCAAAAGCGGCACGCCCTCGTCCCGCACCTGCGCCAGCACGCGGCGGTTGAACGCCAGCAGGCTCAGTTCGCGGCAAAGGATGGTGGGCTGGTTCGGCATAAGGCTACCTGAAAAAGGAAATTGAATGAAAATGCTGTGTAAACAAACAGCTGCTTAGAAGAAATCGGCGCTATAATGGCTATACCGCCATCGGCAAATTGCCGTGCGCGTTAGCTTAATTAATATAGCAATTATCGTTCCAACCTGCGCCCGAAGACAAGATATTAGGCACGAAGCAGGCCGAATGTTTCCACCCGCCACCTTTCGGGAGACCCATCATGCGAACCCTGTTCCTCCTCTGCGCCGCCCTCTTCAGCGCTGCCGCCGCAGCCGAAACCAGCGCCCAAATCAACCTGCAAATCAACCCCTCCGCCGATTACTACTACGGCGGCTACGACAACTACCCCGGCTACTACCCCAGCCGCAGCTACTATTTCTACAACGGCTCCAACCAATACGGCGGCGGCGAAATCCAAACCACCGAGCAATACAGCCGCGGCGGCATCGGCTACACCGAACACCGCAACTGCCACACTAGCGCCGACTCCACCATCTGCACCGGCAACTGGCGGCCCGTATCGCCCGTACGCGGCAATATCCAAATCAACTACCGGCACTAAGCGCCTACAGCAAGAGTAGGTTGGGTTAGCCGCAGGCGTAACCCAACAAATAAAGTGAAATGTTGGGTTTCCCAACCCAACCTACTACTAAGTGCCCGCAGCGGTAAAAAGGCTACCTGAAAACCATCCTACGGTTTTTTAGGTAGCCTTTATATGGCTTGCACACAGCTGGCAACTTGTTGCCACACTACGCTTACTTAACGAAGCAGCCGTAGTGCGGACTTGAGAATCCGATCTACGGCTTTTCAGGTAGCCTGAACGGGGGAAAGGCTACCTGAAAGCGTGGAACTCAACAGAAACCGCGTGCGTTCCGAATACACCCTACCACCATCCGAATAACAGCAAGCAAGAGTAGCAAAAGTAAGTTGGGTTAGCCGCAGGCGTAACCCAACAAATAAAGTGGAATGTTGGGTTTACCAAGCTACCTACTACTCATGTGAGCTATGCTTTTTAATTTTAATAGATCTGACATCCCATAGCTTCAGCGGCTCGGCAGACAAAATCGTAAATTGCTTGGCTCAGTTCTGCTTCTTCCGGATGTTTGAATGAGAGATTATCGGGATGTGCCACTTCGTAAGGGGTTGTATTATGTGGAGCGTAGAATGATTTTGCCTTTCCTATCAACCCTTCTTTTAAGGGGCTGTCGCTGCCTTCAATAGCAGTGAGCAAGCAGTTGTAAAATTCATCAGTTACCTTAAATATGCAATTGTTTTTTGAGGGTTTCACTTTATCCAAATAACAAAATGACCAAAAATTGCACATAATGATATCCGCTTTAGAAAAATCCACGCCGTCCATTCTGTTATCCACTTTTTCAGGCGGAATAATCTCGCCTTCACGCAGGTCTCCTATCTTTTCTACTCCGTGAAAAGAGCAGTCGTATAACAGCCCTTCAAAGATACAGTTTTTCAGATTGGAAGACCAAAAAAGCGCCTTGTGGATTTCTCCGCCAAAGAAGCAATTTTCCAATAGTTTGCAGCTAAAATACAAACGGGCATTTTTTTTGATTTGGGTAAAGCGGCAGTTCTTTAATGTAGCCCTCATAAACTTCCCGCATTTGTATTTGCAGCCTACAAAACTACACGACAAGAATGTGGCGCCACGTCCGCAAATAGCAGGCGTACTTAAATCAAACACGCTTTCGTCAAAAATAACGTGGTCGATCACAGCGGTGAAACTCTCTGTTTCTTCAATCGCAAAATCCTGCCACAGCGAGCCTGAGAAATCGGCATAAGACAAGGAAGCATGAATGTTTTCTGTTTTGGTTATCCACCTTGTTCCACCCTGTGCAGGGATAGAAACTTCTTCTATTTTCCCTATTAGCTTAATCCCGCGAAAGTCTTGCAAGCCTTCTTCTGTCAAACCGAACGGTGAGACACTTAGGTTTTGGGTAACCGACAATATTTCTTCCAAGGTTGTATAAACATCCCAGCGCCTTTTCAGTTTAATCGAAACAGCCATTTTTTAACCCTTTAGCAAAAGTAAGTTAAGTTAGCAGCAGGCGTAACCCAACAAATTAAAGCGGAATATTGGGTTTCCCAACCCAACCTACCTGAAAACCATCCTACGGTTTTTCAGGTAGCCTTTTCTATCTCCATACAATCCGCAGCCAAGCTATCGGTAAAACCGCTGCCCCATCCCGTTATCGCAATATTGCAGGCTCACCGTGCTGCCGCTGCGGTCCAGGCACAGGCCGTTGGCGGCGCTGCGGATGTGGCTGCCCTCGGCAATCCAATGTTGGCTGCGGTTGTTTTGGCAGGCGGTGGCGATGACGGGGCTGCCGACGCCGCCGGTGGCTTCGGCGCACAGGCCGTTGATGTTGAGGCGCGGGCCGTCGAACATGAATTGTTGGTTGTTGCGCCCGTGGCAGGGCTGGCTGACTAGGTAGGCGGGCATGCCGCTGCGTTCGAGGCTGAGGCAGAAATTATCGGCGGCCTGGCGCAGCAGGGTGCGGCGGCCGTTGTTGAGCACGGGGCGGTAGTAGCCGTCGAGCGGGGCGCTTTCGCTCATGATGACGGTGGTGCCCGGGGCGGCATCCACGCGCACGGTTTTGTGCACGGTGTGTGTGGTTTCCACGGGCAGATCGAGCGAGAAAAACCGCCCGTTTGGGCCGTCGAGATACGTGCAGGCGGGGAGGGCGAGCAGGGCAATCAGGAGTGGCGGGGTTTTCATAGCGGCTCTTTCGGCGGGAGGAGTAGGCTACCTGAAAGCAGCGGGCGGTTTCAGGTAGCCTGTATGCGGTTTACGGCTGCACTTCCACGTTGGCGAGTGCTTCGATATCCAACACGATTTCGTCTTGGCTGTCGCATTTCAAGGGGTGTTGATCGCTGTTGATCACTTCGCCGTTCTTGATGAAGAAGGCGTGCGTCTGCCAGCCGGTGTAGCCGCCGTAGCTGTTTTTGGCATTGACGCGGGCGCACACCATATAGGAGGGGTAGTAGCTGATTTGCCCGGCGGCAACGTATTGGTTTTTATGCACTTGCAGATATTTCCGCGGCTGAGAGAAGCCGCCGTACATCACGGAATGGGGGTCGATCAGGGTTTGGGCGAGGTGGCGTTTGATGAGTTGTTCGTAGTTGCGCGGGTAGCTGCCGTAGTCCATGCGGCGGATCTGATCCATGGTGAGCACGGCGGGTTTGGGCAGGCAGGCGGCGAGCAGGAAGCTGCCTAGGAGGGCAGCGGGGAGGCGTTTGTTCATTTTGCGTCTTGGCTTGGTTGGAATAATCAGCGGCAGTCAGTGAGCAGCTTGCGCATCAGCCGGCATTCGATGCCGATTTCTTGATTCAGCGGCAGCATGGCTTCGCCAAGGGGGCGGTAGCCGTTGAGCAGGTAGAACGGTTCGGAATTGAGTGAGGCATAGAGCTTGAGCATGCCCAGTCCGTGTTGGTAGGCCAGCTCTTCGGCGCGGCCGAGCAGGGCGGTGCCGAGGCCTTGGCGCTGCACGAAGGGGTGCACATACAGGGCATCGAGCTGGGATTCTTGCAGATTGAGCTGGAAAAAGCCTTGGATGTGGTGTTTGAATTCGATCACCCACAAGAGCTTGCGCTCGTCTTCGAGGGTGTCGAGGTAGCTGTCGGGGCTGAGCAGGGCAAGCCAGGCTTGCAGCACGGCTTCGCTGTAGTTGCGGGCGCAGGTGTAGCGCACGGCGTATTGGTGGGCGTTGTAGATGTGTTCGCAATCTTGGATGCGTGCCGGACGCAGGTGGGTAATCAGGCTCATAACGGGCGGGTGGGTGCGGTGAAACTGGCGGAATTATATAGCTTGTCCAATAGAATAACCAATCGGCCCGGGCAATCGGGATATAATTGGGGCTACCTGAAAACAGGGCTGCAATGCCGTTAAACCGGGCGTTGGCTGTTTTCAGGTAGCCTGATCGGAGAAATACCATGCGCAAACTGTTCCCTCATCTGATGGCACCCGCCGCAATAGCAGTGATCGTGGGCTCCGGCGGCGGGTTTGCCAAGCTCGACGGCTGGTTGTTTTGGCTGGCCTTTTCGCTGCCTTGCGGATTAGGGTCTGTTGACAACTACCGGTTTCCGCGCCTTTTTGCCCCAAAGGCGGCATCTTCCGCGTTGGAAATCCTCGCAAGGTGTCCAACCTTGCTGCGGTTTCCGCCTTGAGTCTGCCGCCTTTGGAGTAAAAATCCGCCTGGAAAAGTAGCTGTCAACAGACCCTAATTTGGTACTTCGAATCCCGCCAATCCCACCCGGCCAGCATCACAGAAACCGTGCTGGCTACGGCTTGGAAATGGCTGCGCCGCCTGCTGGCTTTCTCCTGCACATTGCTGTTGCTGGCCGCTGCTGCGGCGTCTGCGCTGGGCTTTGTCATCGGAAGCGAGTGGCAACGGGTGGGTTTTACCTTGTTCTCGTTGCTGATGGCGTTTCGCCTGGCGCATTCCGGCTGGTATGGCGATTCGGGATTGCGCAGCATGCGGTTCGACCGCGAACACTACCGCGAGCAGAAAAAGCGTTATCATTGGCGCAGATAGGCGGCCGGGCGGCCTATTCTTTTTCAGGTAGCCTTTAAGCCCCCACCCTACCCATCAAAAGGAATCCTTATGCCCTCTCATCTGAAAAGCTGGCTGGCCGTGTGCCTGCTGCCGCTGTTGCTGGCCTTGTGGTTTGCGCTGAATCCGGCGCACGATGCCACGGGCTATTTGCTGCACGGGGTGGTGATGTGCTGCGCCTGTGTGTTTTTGCTGAAATATGTGCTGTTTGCATTGGTATCGGCGCATTTGCGCCAGGATGCGGCGGCCAAGCGGCGCGCTTTGCTGCAATTATTGCCGTTGGCCGTGTTCGGCGGCTATGTGGCCTATTATTTTATTCGCTGATTTTTTCTTATTTTTTTATTGCGTTACTCCTGATGAACTCTCCTGCTCCTTCCCGCCTTTCCGACAAACAAATGGCGCTGCTCATGGCCTCAATGGCGGCGGTGATGCCGTTTTCGATTGATACCTACCTGCCCGCCGTACCGGCGATGGCGGCCAGCTTGGGCGTGGGCGAAACCGATATTCAGCAAAGCCTGAGTATTTTTCTGGTGGGGCAGTCGGCGGGTGTGCTGCTGGGCGGGGTGTTTTCCGATTTTAAAGGGCGGCGGCCGGTGGTGCTGGCCGGGCTGGGGGTGTACCTTGTGGCCAGCTTGGGGCTGATTTTGCTGCAAACCCTGCCGCAGCTGATGCTGTTGCGTATGCTGCAGGCTTTTGGCGCGGGCATGGTGGCGGTGAGCGGCGGGGCGATTGTGCGCGACCACTATGAAGGCCGCCGCGCGGCGCAGATGTTTGCGCTGATTGGCGTAATTATGATGGCAGCGCCGATTTTGGCGCCGATGGTGGGCTGGCTGATGCAGACAATCGGCGGCTGGCGCGCGGTGTTCGGCTTCCTGCTGGGCTATGCCGCGCTGGTGTGGCTGCTGCAATGGCGTTTCCTGCCGGCCAACCGCCCCGCCGCCAAGCCGGCGGGTTCGCCGCTCTCGATTATTTTCACGGGCTACCGCAGCGTGTTTGCCAAGCCGCAATCGCTTGGTTTTCTGTTTTTCCAATCGTTCAGCTTTTCTTCTATGTTTGTGTTCCTTACCGAATCGCCTTCGGTGTATATGAAGTTCTACGGCCTGAGCAACGGCTTCTACACCCTGCTGTTCGGCCTCAATATCGTGACCATGGTTTTCTTCAACCGCATCACCGCCTGGCGGCTGAAAAGCGGCAGCGAGCCGGCCAATATCCTGCTCATCGGCATCGCCGTGCAGTTTTGCGCCAACTTCCTGCTGATGCTGCTCTCCCAAGCCGCCGAGATGCCGCCCTTGTGGCTGTTTGCGCCTTTGGTGATGGTGTCGGTGGGCACGCAGGGGCTGGTGGTGGCCAACACCCAGGCCTGCTTCATGGGCTATTTCAAAGCCGAAGGCGGCAGCGCCAACGGCGTGCTGATTTCCAGCCAAGTGCTGATTGCCGCCGCCGTGGGCTTCCTCACCACCCAGCTGCACGACGGCAGCGCGCGCATCATGCCCGCCATGATGCTGGCCTCCACCCTGTGCGGCAGCGCGCTGCTGTTTGCCCTGTCGCGGCATGTGTGGCTGAACCCAGCCCGGCAGTAAGCCGCAAGGCTACCTGAAAGCCGCCACACATTTTCAGGTAGCCTGTTCCCGCTTAAAATACTGCCTTTTCACTTCACCGCTTTAACACCATGACCGCACAAATCGGCATTGATTTAGGCACCACCAACAGCCTCGTCGCCCAATTCGTCAACGGCGAAACCCGCCTGATTCCCAACCGGCTCGGCCACACGCTCACGCCTTCCGTGGTAAGCGTGGCGGACGACGGCACGATACTGGTGGGGCTGGCCGCGCGCGAGCGGCTGCGCACCGCCCCGCAGGCCACCGCCTCCGCCTTCAAACGCTTCATGGGCACCGACAAAATCTTCCGGCTCAACGGCAAGAAATTCCGCGCCGAAGAGCTTTCCGCACTGGTGCTGCGCCAGCTGAAAGAAGATGCCGAAGCCGATTTGGGCGAAGCAGTGCGCGACGTGGTGATTACCGTGCCCGCCTATTTCAACGCCATCCAGCGCCAGGCCACGCGCAACGCCGCACAGATGGCCGGGCTCAACGCGCTGCGCCTGCTCAACGAGCCCACCGCCGCCGGCTTGGCCTACGGCCTGCAGGAAAAGCCCGACGACACCCGATTTCTGATTTACGACCTCGGCGGCGGCACGTTCGACGTATCCGTGCTGGATTATTTCGACGGCGTGGTGCAGGTATCCGCCAGCGCGGGCGACAACCACTTGGGCGGCGAAGATTTTGTGCAGGTGTTGCGCCAGCTGTTTCTGGCCAAATGCAAAGAATTGAGCGACGAAGAACGCGCCCGCCTCGCCGACAGCAGCGAGCTGTGGCAGGCCTTGGAAACCGCCAAACGCAGGCTCGGCGAAGAAATGCAGGCCGAAGTGCAGGTGAACGTAGGCAACCGCATGGCGTCCGCCGCGATTACCCGCCAAGAATTCCAAGAAGCCGCCAAACCGCTGATGGCGCGGCTGCGCCAGCCGTTGGAACGCGCCCTGCGCGACGCCAAGCTGCACCCGAGCCAAATCGACAGTATCATTTTGGTGGGCGGCGCCACGCGGATGCCGGTTATCCGCAACACCATCGCCCAGCTGTTCGGCCGCATTCCCAAAGCCTCGGTCAATCCCGATGAAGCCATCGCACGCGGCGCGGCGGTGCAGGCCGCCCTGCTGGCGCGCGACAGCAACGTGGAAGAAGTGGTGCTCACCGACGTGATGCCATTCTCGCTGGGCGTGGAAGTATCCGAACAGCTGCCGGACGGCAGCATCACACACGGCATTTTCAGCCCGATTATCGAGCGCAACATGCCCGTGCCCGTATCGCGCGTGTCCGGCTATTCCACCATGAACGACCGGCAAACCGCCATCACGCTCCGCGTGCTGCAGGGCGAATCCGTGCTCGCCAGCGAAAACCTCGAGCTCGGCCAGCTCGAAGTGCGCGTGCCGCCGCGCCGCGCAGGCGAAGTGAACATCGACGTGCGCTTCAGCTATGACGCCAACGGCCTGCTGGACGTGGACGTGAGCAACGAAGACCTCAACATCAAAGTCAACCAAACCTTCCGCCACAACAGCATCAACCTGAGCGAAGAAGAAGTACAGGCCGCGCTCGAACGCCTCGCCGCGCTCAAAGTCCACCCGCGCGAGCAGCAGGAAAACGTCTACCTGCTGGAAAAAGGCAAACGCCTGTATGAAGAATACCTCGGCGAGCAGCGCCAGGCCATCGGCCGCGCCGTGATGCAGTTCGAGCGCACGCTGGAGAGCCAAGACACCAACGCCATCCGCCACGCGCAAAAAGAATTCGGCGAATTCCTGCGCCACTTCGACGGCGGCTGGCTGCTCTAAAGCCGCCCGAAACCGCCAACCGGGCATTCATCCCCAACCCAAACGGAAAACAACAAGCAGGCTACCTGAAAACTCGCCTTGCCCTTTTTGACGAAACTCGCTTCATTCGTTTTAGCGAAACTCGCCCTGCTCGTTTTAGCGAAACTCACTTCGTTCGTTTTCAGGTAGCCCCCACACCGCACCGGAACCCATCATGGATTGCTGGCACATCCTGCAAATCGCGCCCACATCAGACGAACGCGCCATCAAACGCGCCTACGCCAAACTGCTGAAAACCACCCGCCCCGACGACGATGCCGAAGGCTATCAGCGCCTGCGCGAAGCGTTTGACGAAGCCCTCGCCATCGCCCCCTATATCGAAAGCGAAGCCGCCCCGGAATGGTCGTTCCCGACAAGCGAACGGCTACCTGAAAATGAGCAGAGCGAGTTTCGCCAAAACGAGCAGGGCGAGCTTCGTCAAAACGAACAAAGCGGATTCGGCCAGGCCGATTCCCATCATACTTTGCCGCCTTGGCAGGCCAACAGCCCCGACGAACACCACACCTACCGATTTTCAGGTAGCCCCAAGCCCGATACAACCGAAAACGAAAGCCCGCCCGAAGCCTTCGTTTATCCGTTCGACCCCGATATCGGCGCCACCTTTTCAGGTAGCCTCCACCCCTACGGCGGCGACCCCTGCGCCGCCCTGCTGGACGATATCGAAGCCCGCTTCGAGCGCGGCGGCATCCCCGAATTGGAAGCTGCCTGGCCGCACATCCGCGAACAGCTCGAGCAGCTGCCTCTGGGCGAAACCGAAAACGCCTCCCGCCAATTCGCCGACTTCCTGCGCACCCGCCAAATCAACGACTGCATCGTGTGGGCGCAATGGTCGGACTATTTCGGCTGGCACCGCCCCGACATCCGCAACAACATCTTCACCCCGGCCGAGCTGGAACAAATCAAGGAATACCGCAGGATAGCGGCCAAGCTGGCCAAACACCGCGCCCAAACGCAGCACACCCAAACCTTCGTCCCGCCCGTCGGGCAGGCCACGGCACAGCTGCTGGCGCATTGGCGGCAATGGTTCAAGCAAGACGGCAGTGAAGAGCTGCTGCGCCGCTGGCCGGAAACCAGCCGGATGCTCGACAACGTGCCGCCGCAGGAGCGGAGCGATGTGGCCGCAGCCTGCCTCGATTTCCTGCACCACAACCAAATCCGCCACCCGCTCTTGTGGGCGCACCTGGCCGACTATCCCGGCTGGCCGCACGCCTTCTTCCAAGAAGTGCGCGACCTGGAAGGCCTGGCGCGGCTGGAAGAATACCGCCGCACCGCCGGCATCATCCGCCTGTTCGAGCCGGAAGCCGCCGGGCCGGACGAAGACGGCGGCCAGCCGGAGAAGCGCCTGCCCGTATCCGCCCTGTTCGCCCGCTTCCTCGGCACCCAACCCGGCCTGATGCGCCGCCTGTTTGCCGCCTTTGCCGCCATGCTGCTGTGGCCGGAGTTGTCCGGCGAAGCCAACCGCCGCCAGCGCTGGCTGCTGCACACCTACCGCCCGGCCGTACACAAGCGCTACGATTTCTGGCACGGCTGCCGCATTGCCTGGGTGGTTATCTGTATCCTAGCAGCCGTGATTGGCGGCTTGGCCGCAGGAGGAAGCCCGAATGGCGGTCTTGACTTGCTTGCCGACTTTATGTTGGTGGTAGTCATCCTGGCTGCCATGCAGGTTGTTTATGCTGTGGGCAGCAGCAATATTTATTCAGCCTTAGAGTCTCTCAATCCCGGCTTGGGTGAAAGTTTTAATCATTTCAAATACCGTACGGGCTGGGGCAAAGCCGTACATTTACTGCTTTCCCCGGCCATCCTCGTGCTTTTTGCCCCTGTGCTGCCCGCTGAGCCTTGGTGGAATATCGGCTACCTTGCCGTCCTGTTGGCCTGTTGGACATATTATTTTTGGCATCTTGAAGAGGACACGGCCGGCTGGAGCACCAGCAATCTCTGCTTGCTCGGCCTCGCCTTCCTGATTTTCTCGTTTCCTATACCGAAAGGTTATGGCCGCTATATCTTGGCTGCCACGCTGCTCTGGCTCAACGGCAACTTCTATCTGCTGTTTGACCGCCCCACCTGGCTGGACAAAATCGAGCGGCTGATTCGGCAGGCGCTCAGTTTGCAAACCCTCCAACGACTGCCGTGGCAGTTGCTGTTGCTAACGGGTGTGGCCAGCTTGGGTGGTTCGATACTGTCCGGCAATCAGTTGCTCGGTTTAACCATACTGCTCCTGCCATGGCGCATCATTCTTGCCGCTTTGCTGTGGCTGTTGCTGCTGCCCGTACACACTGCACGGTTGGCCAGGCAGGAGAAAAGTGGTGTATTGCTGGAAATCGGCACCGGCGCAATCATGCTGCTGGCTCTGTTGAACTTGTCCAATCTCAGCCCGTATCCCGACAACCTGCTGCTGTTCTACCCTGCCATACTGCTTTCGGTCCTGCTGCGCCGCATGGTGCTGTGGCTGGTATGCCGGTTGCTGAAAATCGGAGATAAGGCTGTCTGAAATAACACAGGCTACCTGAAAACCGCCCCGCCCGTTTTTCAGGTAGCCTCCATCCCACCCGCCACCTTTCCACCCACACCGCAATGTCCGCCTTTATCCGCCTGCGTCTGCACATCCTCGCCCTGCTCGCCCTGGCTGCCGTTATAGCCGGGCAGTTCGGCAGCTTATTCTGGCCGGCCGAACTATTCAGCCATTTCCTGCCCCACTACGCTGCCGTCTTCATTCTCGCCGCGATTTGGCCGCGCCCGAAGTGGCGTACGCTGTGGCTCGTGTGTGCTGCCGCATCGCTGCTGTGGCTGGCTCAGCCCTTCGCCCTGCCCGATGCTCCGGCCGACGGCACGCGGCTGGTTTGGTACAACGTCCACCTCGACAACCCCGCAGCCGCAGCGGAAAGCGCCGCCCTCTTGGCCGAACAGGCCGACCTGCTCGCGCTGGGCGAAATCAACCTCGACAACCCCGGCTGGCAAAGCCTGCGCCAAGCCTATCCGCACGGCTGCCAACACCGCGAACACAGCCCTTTCGCCCTCTCCCTGTGGAGCAAACAGCCGCTGGCCGCCTGCGAAGTGCGCATGATTGGCGACTACCCCTATATCCGCGCCCAAACTGCCGACGGCACCGCCCTCTACGCCCTACACCCGCCGCCACCCATCAGCAGCGAACTGGCCGGAGCGCGGCAGCACTACCTGGCCGAAACCGCCCGCGCCCTCGCCGCCGAACCGCGCGCGCTGGCTGTGGGCGACTTCAACAGCAGCCCGTTTTCCCCGCTGTTTGCCCGCTTCCTGCAAGAAAGCAGCAGCCGCCCCGCCACCCGCTACTTCACCCCTACCTGGAAACCGTTCTTCCTCAATATCGACCATGCCTTAGCCAAAGGCCTAAACGTTTCCGCCCGCACCCTGCCCTGGCAACACTCCGACCACCGGCCGCTCTTAGTGGAATGCACCAGCCAATGAAGCAGAAACATAAAAGGCTACCTGAAACCCGCCATTCCGTTTTCAGGTAGCCTTTCCCACCCAGCCTTACCGCACATTGTGTGATAAAATAACGCGTTTTAATCGATTGGGCTTTAAATCTCCATGAGCAGCACCCACGACCACCGGTTTGCCAAAGAAACCATCCCCGTCAGCCTCGAAGAGGAAATGCGCAAAAGCTATCTCGATTACGCCATGTCTGTAATCGTCGGCCGTGCGTTGCCCGATGTGCGCGACGGCCTGAAACCCGTGCACCGCCGCGTGCTCTACGCCATGCACGAGTTGAAAAACAATTGGAACTCGTCTTACAAAAAATCCGCCCGTATCGTGGGCGACGTTATCGGTAAATACCACCCACACGGTGATTTCGCGGTGTACAACACCATCGTACGCATGGCGCAGCCCTTCTCCATGCGCTATATGCTGGTAGACGGCCAGGGCAACTTCGGCTCGGTGGACGGCGACGGCGCGGCAGCCATGCGTTACACCGAAATCCGCATGGCGAAAATCGCCCACGAAATGCTGGCCGATATTGAAGAAGACACCGTAAACTTCGGCCCGAACTACGACGGCAGCGAACAAGAGCCGCTGGTGATGCCCACCCGCTTCCCCGCCCTGCTGACCAACGGCTCGGCCGGTATTGCCGTGGGCATGGCCACCAACATCCCGCCGCACAATTTAGGCGACACGGTGGATGCCTGCCTGCAACTCTTGGTCGATCCCGACACGTCTATCGACGCGCTCATCGACACCATCAAAGCCCCAGACTTCCCCACCGGCGCCACCATTTATGGCCTCGCCGGCGTGCGCGAAGGCTACCGCACCGGCCGCGGCCGCGTGGTGATGCGCGGTAAAACCCATATCGAGCCCGTCGGCAAACACGGCGAGCGCGAAGCCATCATCATCGATGAAATCCCCTATCAGGTAAACAAAGCCAAGCTGGTGGAAAAGATCGGCGAGCTGGTGCGCGGGAAAACGCTGGAAGGCATTTCCGATTTGCGCGACGAATCCGACAAATCCGGTATGCGCGTGGTCATCGAACTGAAGCGTAATGAAAACGCCGAAGTCGTGCTCAACCAGCTCTACAAACTCACCCAGCTGCAAGACAGCTTCGGCATCAATATGGTGGCCCTGGTCGACGGCCAGCCGCGCCTGTTGAATTTAAAGCAGATTCTGGCCGAATTCCTGCGCCACCGCCGCGAAGTGGTTACCCGCCGCACCTTATTCCGCCTGAAAAAAGCGCGGCACGAAGGCCACATCGCCGAAGGCAAAGCCGTGGCGCTTTCCAATATCGACCCGATGATTCAGCTCATCAAAGAATCCGCCGATGCCGCCGAAGCCAAAGCCAAACTGCTGGCGCGGCCGTGGCAGTCCGGCCTAGTGGGCGATATGCTCAGCCGCACCGATTTGGATTTGAACATGGCGCGCCCAGAAGGGCTACCTGAAAACCTCGGCCTGCGCAAAGACGGCTATTATTTGAGCGACTTGCAAGCCGATGCCATCCTGCGCATGAGCCTGCGCAACCTCACCGGCCTCGACCAAGACACCATCCTCGCCGACTACAAAACCATCATGGCGCAGATTATCGATTTCCTGGATATTTTGGCCAAGCCCGAACGCATCACCCAAATCATCCACGACGAGCTCATCGAAATCAAAACCAACTTCGGCGACCCGCGCCGCAGCGAAATCAATCCGTTCGGCGGCGACATCGCCGACGAAGACCTGATTCCGCCGCGCGAAATGGTGGTTACCCTCACCCACGGCGGCTACATCAAAACCCAGCCCACCACCGACTACCAAGCCCAGCGGCGCGGCGGTCGCGGCAAGCAGGCCGCCGCCACCAAAGACGAAGACTTCATCGAAACCCTGTTTGTGGCCAACACCCACGACTACCTGATGTGCTTCACCAACCACGGCCGCTGCCACTGGATTAAGGTGTACAAACTGCCCGAAGGCGGGCGCAACTCGCGTGGCCGCCCGATCAACAACGTTATCCAGCTGGACGAAAACGAAAAAGTCTCCGCCATCCTGCCCGTGCGCGACTTCCCCGAAGACGAATACGTCTTCTTCGCCACCGCCATGGGCGTGGTGAAAAAAGTGCAACTTTCCGCGTTTAAAAACGTGAGCAAAGTCGGCATCAAAGCCATCGCCCTCAAAGAAGGCGACAGCCTGGTGGGCGTGGCGCGCACCTCCGGCCGCAACGACATCATGCTCTTCTCCAACCTCGGCAAAGCCATCCGCTTCAACGAATATTGGGAACGCAGCAGCGACGACGAAGAAACCGGCGACGACAACGACACCGAAATTTCAGCTAGTCAGGAAGACGACAGCGCCGAAAGCGCCCCCATCAGCGGCAAACACGGCGTACGCCCCAGCGGCCGCGGCAGCGGCGGCCTGCGCGGCATGAGACTGCCCGAAAACGGCCGCATCGTCAGCCTCATCACCTTCGCCCCCGAGTGCGAGCAGAGCGAACTGCAAGTGCTCACCGCCACCGCCAACGGCTACGGCAAACGCACCCCGATTGCCAGCTACAGCCGCAAAAACAAAGGCGGCCAAGGCAATATCGCCATCAACACCGGCGAGCGCAACGGCGACTTGGTGGCCGCCACCCTGGTGAGCGAAAGCGACGACCTGATGCTGATCACCAGCGGCGGCGTACTCATCCGCACCAAGGTGGAACAAATCCGCGAAACCGGCCGCGCCGCCGCCGGCGTGAAGCTGATTAACCTGGACGAAGGCGAAACCCTCGTCAGCCTCGAGCGCGTAGCCGAAGAAGAGGAAGACGAAGCACAAGCCGCCGAAACCCAAACCTCAGCCGAAAGCCCGAGCCAAGAACAAGGCGAGGCTTAAGCGCCCGCCAAGAAAAGGCTACCTGAAAGCAAAGCGCCAACGAAGTTATAGTGGATTAAATTTAAATCAGGACAAGGCGGCGAGCCGCAGACAGTACAAATAGTACGGCAAGGCGAGCCAACGCTGTACTGGTTTAAATTTAATTCACTATAAAACCGGCTCTGCACTATTTTCAGGTAGCCTTTTGTTTATCCATCCACTCTAAACCATCATCCCAGCAATAGCAGGCAACCAAGCGGCAAGCCGTAGGCAGCATACCCATACAGCAAGGCCAAGCCGCACCCTACCTCTTGGGAACAACCAGAAAGGCTACCTGAAACCATGCGTGCCGTTATCCAAAAAGTCAGCCATGCCCACATCGCCGCCGCCGATGCGCCCGATTCACCGTTCAGCCAAATTCCCCACGGCCTGTGTGTGCTGCTTGGCGTGGGCGGGGAAGACAGCGAGGCCGACGCCCGCTATATCGCCGACAAAATCGCCCACCTGCGTATCTTTGAAGACGAAGCCGGCAAACTCAATCTGTCGGTGAAAGACACCGGCGGCGAAGTGCTGCTGGTATCGCAATTCACCCTCTACGGCGACGCCCGCAACGGCCGCCGCCCCTCCTTCACCCAAGCCGCCCGCCCCGAACAAGCCGAAGCGCTGTATCAGCAAGTGGCCGCCCTCTTACGCGGCCACGGCGTGAACGTGGCTGAAGGCCGCTTCCGCACCCATATGCTGGTCAGCCTGTGCAACGACGGGCCGGTAACCATTTTGCTGGATTCACAAAAAACGTTTTAAAGCGGCACGATAAAGGCTACCTGAAAACTACGGCTGCTTTTCGGCGGTTTCCAAACTCTAAACAGCCTGTAGTTTTCAGGTAGCCTTTATTAGAGTTAATGCCGGGCCTCAATTCAGCCTACGTTTGCCGACATGATTGAGGTATCATTTATTATTGCTCATAATCGAGCAAGGAAATTTGTAAATGAATATGGAGATGTGAAATGATTCACGAACAGACCAAGATATTAAATCAATTAGCAAGTTATTTGCATAATGGGACTAGTTTAGAATATGACACAGCATATTTAGAATATAGATTTAATCCAGAAGAGAAATGGTATTCAGTTATTTCATGGTATGAAAAAGATGGGAAAAACTTCCCAGCCGAAGAGAGCGAGTTTGATTTTATCTGCAGCAATTCTATAAAGTTATGCCAAGATTTACATGAAATTATGTTTAATAAAACTGGTGGAGACTGGCGAAAGTTTGTTTTAACGCTTAATAGCGAAGGAGAGTCCAATACCCAGTTTATATATGACAAACAATCTCGACTTGATAGTTTTTAGCAAGCATCGGGCGTGTGCAGTACGAGCACAGTTTCAGGCTACCTGAAAAGCTGTATGACAACCGCAGATCGAATTCTTGAGTCCGACATCTCACTTAGAAAAACACACGGCAGCATTTCCATGCCGCCGTTTTAGTGTGCCATTCTGTTTTCAGGTAGCCTGAAACCGTTGCTACTGCGCAGTCTGCGCCACGCCTTCCACAGGCGGCAGTTCGCGCATATCGCGCCAGCCGTCGTTGGTTTTCACCAGCGTGGCTTGTTCCACCCGCTTCAGCGGCAGGCGGTTTTGCCAGGCTTCGCTGCCGTGGCGTATCAGGCGCTTGCCCCAGCCGTCCATCGTGATGCTGCCTTCATACACCACGCGGGATACGGTGAGCCCGGCGGCGTTGGTGGCCGGCTCGGTGTAGTACTGCACTTTATCCACATGCTCGCGCCCCAGGCAGAACAGCGGGCCGTTTAGGCTGGCGCGGGTGTGTCTGCGGCCTTTTTCGGTGAGCACGAACACCAGCGCCACATCGTCGTCGTTTTCCTTCAGCCGCTCATACAAACCGGCGCTCTCCAAAGCCCGCATCTGCTTAACGGCCGCTTCGTTGATGCGTTTGTCTTCCGCATTACGGCGCGGCAGCGCAATCCTCTCCGAGCCCAGCAGCGGCGCGTTTGCCCCGTCGGCATCCAAAGCCAGCGGCAGGCACACTTCGTTGGTTTCCGCATAACGCGCCAGCACATCCCGAAACTGCCCCTTGCCTGCTTCCTGCGCGCCGCAACCGGCCAGCAAACCGGCCGCCAGGGCCGCCCATATCCAATGTTTCATAAAGCCTCCAAAATCAAATCTGCCCGGCACGGCTTGTGCCATGACAAAAAAACATCCTGCCCGTACAATGGCGGGGTGAAAACTTAAGGATTATACACAATAATGACCACCCTATACGGCATCCCCAACTGCACCACCGTGAAAAAAGCCCGCGCCTGGCTAAGCGAAAAGCAAGTGCCCCACGCCTTCGTTAATTTCAAAACCGAAGCCCCCGCGCCCGAACAGCTCGCCCGCTGGCTCGATGCCGTCGGCGCAGACGTTCTCATCAACCGCAAAGGCACCACCTGGCGCAAACTCGCCCCCGCCGAACAAGCCGCCGCCAACAGCCGCGAAGGCGCCATCGCCCTGATGCAGGCGCAGCCCTCCGTGATCAAACGCCCCGTGCTCGAACACCAAGGCCGCGTCCACATCGGCTTTTCCCCCGAACGTTATTCCGAAATCTTCGCCTGAACCATGAACCAAACCATCTTTATCGCCGACCTCCACCTCTCCGAGCACAGCCCCGAACTCACCGAACTCTTCCTGCGCCAGCTGCACCAATGGCAAAGTACAGCCGATGCCCTCTACATCCTCGGCGACCTGTTTGACGCCTGGGTGGGCGACGACGACCGTACCCCCTTCACCGACCACATCGCCGCCGAATTAAAAGCATTCGCCCAACACAAACCCGTATATTTCATCCCCGGCAACCGCGATTTCCTGCTCGGCCAAGACTTCGCCCGCCGCAGCGGCATGACCCTGTTGCCCGAGCAGCATCCGCTTACCCTCTACGGCCGCCCCTACCTCCTCACCCACGGCGACGAACTCTGCACCGCCGACCTGCCCTATATGCAGTTCCGCGCCCAATCGCGCCAGCCCCAATGGCAGTCCGCTATCCTCGCCAAACCCCTGGCCGAACGCCGCCTGCTGGCTCAGCAAATCCGCCAGATGAGCGAGCGTGGCAAAGCCGAAAACGGCAAAAGCGCCGTTTCCGACGTAACCGAAGAAGCGGTATCCGCCCTGATGGCGCAACACCCCGGCGCCGACCTCATCCACGGCCACACCCACCGCCCGGCCACCCACCAACATACCCTGCCCGGCGGCCAAAACTTCACCCGCTTCGTGCTGCAAGACTGGTACGGCAAAGAAGGCGGCTGCCTCGTCGTATCGGCCGAAGGCGTGAGTGCACAGCATCTGGCCTTAGGTTAGCCAAACCCGTGTAGGAATATTTTCAGGTAGCCTTTCCACCGCTTGGGAAGGCTACCTGAAAATCTATAGTGAATTAACAAAAATCAGGACAAGGCGACGAGCCGCAGACAGTACA
>ERZ772827.620-NODE-620-length-19201-cov-3.503656_pt1 | contig 19201 bp, 20 predicted proteins | sample MGYA00580850_ERZ772827 | MGnify/ENA primary metagenome ERZ772827 (study PRJEB29015, sample SAMEA2737950) | human oral metagenome | biome: human oral; feature: human-associated habitat; material: dental | place: China | collected 2145 ...
TATGAAAAATTTTAAAAGAAAAAGAAAAAATATGAAAAAAGGGGGAACATTATAAAAATAAAGTTCCATATTTTCGGTTTATTTCATTTACATTAAATTTGCAAGCTATATATAAGGTATATGACTTCACAAGAAATAAGACAAAAATTTTTAGATTTTTTTAAAAGCAAGGGACACGAGGTTGTTCCTTCGGCACCGATAGTTTTAAAAGATGACCCTACACTGATGTTCTCCAACTCGGGAATGACGCAGTTTAAGGATTTTTTCCTCGGCTATAAAGAACCCAAAAACCGCAGAGTAGCAGATACTCAAAAGTGTTTGAGGGTTTCTGGAAAGCACAATGACCTTGATGATGTGGGGCGAGACACTTATCACCACACAATGTTTGAGATGTTGGGCAACTGGTCTTTTGGGGATTATTTTAAGAAAGAGGCTATTGCTTGGGCGTGGGAGCTACTTACCGAAGTGTATAAAATTCCAAAAGAAAACCTTTATGTAACCATATTTGAGGGTGATTCTTCTGAGAATTTGGAAAGAGACCAGGATGCCTACAACTATTGGAAAGAGCATATTGCAGAGGACAGAATCCTCAACGGAAATAAAAAAGACAATTTCTGGGAAATGGGCGAGCAGGGACCTTGTGGGCCGTGTTCTGAGATTCATGTGGATCTTAGAAGTCCAGAGGAAAAAGCGAGAATTTCAGGGAAAGAATTGGTAAATAACGACCATCCTCAAGTGGTGGAGATTTGGAACCTGGTATTTATGGAGTTCAACCGAAAGGCTGATGGCTCCCTCGAAAAGTTACCAAAACAAAATGTAGATACAGGGATGGGCTTCGAGCGCTTGTGTATGGCGCTTCAAGGGAAATCTTCCAACTATGATACGGATGTCTTCACCCCATTAATAGAAAAGGTGGAGGAGCTCTCCGAAATGAAATATACTGGGAAGCTGGACGATGAAAAAGACATCGCTATCAGAGTGATAGTAGATCATATCCGTGCAGTTTCGTTTGCAATAGCCGACGGACAATTGCCTTCCAACAACGGTGCGGGCTATGTTATCCGACGAATTTTAAGAAGGGCTATTCGCTACGCATTCACTTTCCTTGGGCAGAAAGAGCCTTTCATTTATAAATTGGTTACCACGCTGGCGCATCAAATGGGAGATGCCTTTCCTGAGCTTATCAAGCAGTACGAACTTATCAAAAATGTAATCAAAGAAGAAGAAATCTCTTTCCTTAGAACATTGGAGCAAGGGCTTTTAATGCTCGATTCTATGATGAATAGCGCTACAGATAAGGTCATCTCTGGCGGTAGAGCTTTTGAATTGTACGATACTTACGGCTTTCCGATTGACCTCACAGCGCTTATCCTTACCGAAAAAGGCTTTACGCTGGACGAAGTAGGTTTTGAGGAAAAGCTCCAACAGCAAAAGGAGCGTTCACGCGCTGCAGCACAGATGAAGACCGACGACTGGGTGGTGCTTCGCGAAGATGACGAGGAGGAATTCATCGGATATGATACCTTGGAAGCAATAGTCCGAGTAACCAAATACAGAAAAGTGGAGAGCCAGAAAGATGGCACTCAGTATCATTTGGTATTTAATGTTACACCGTTTTATCCTGAGGGAGGTGGGCAAGTTGGCGACAAAGGTTTTGTGGTTTCCGCGAATGGTGACATCACTTATATCGTTGATACCAAAAAGGAAAATAACCTCATCATCCACATCGTGGAGACGCTTCCTGCGAATGTAGATGAACCTCTAAAAGCCGAAGTACACGGCAGGATTCTCGCTGAGGCAAATCATACTGCTACGCACCTGCTTCACCAAGCCCTAAGGGAGGTTTTGGGTAATCATGTGGAGCAAAGAGGTTCGCGAGTAGATACAGAATCTCTCAGGTTTGACTTCTCTCATTTCCAAAAGCTAACCGATGAGGAGCTCTGCGAAATCGAGAAGAAAGTAAATGACCGTATTCATCAGAAAATCCCGCTTCAAGAGCATAGAAATATAACGATGCAACAGGCGATGGATGCTGGTGCAATGGCGCTTTTCGGTGAAAAATATGGCGACAGAGTTCGAATGATTCAGTTTGGGGATAGCAAGGAGCTTTGTGGAGGTACTCATTTGAAGAACACTTCGGATATTTGGCATTTCAAAATTGTTTCCGAAGGGGCTGTAGCGGCAGGTATTCGCCGTATAGAAGCGATTACGAGGGACAGAGTGAAGCTTTATTTCTACGAATTAGAAGACAAAGTAGAGAAGCTCAGCCAAATTCTCAAAACCAAAGATTTGGTGAAGTCCGTAGAGAAACTTCAGGACGAAAACGCCCAGCTAAAAGCAGAGATAGAAGCATTTAAGAAGGAAAAAGCGAAGGGCGAAACAGCCAATTGGAAAAATGATTTTGCCGACAAAGGAGACAAAAAACTCCTCGTGAAAAGAACCTCTCTGGATGCAGGTACGGTGAAGGACATCGTCTTCCAACTGAAAAAGGAAATCCCTCAATCGGTGATCGTTATCTTATCAGATGCAGGCGAAAAACCAATGATTAGCGTAGGGGTATCCGCAGATTTAGAAGGAAAATATCACGCGGGCAACATCGTGAAAGAGCTTGCCAAAGAGATACAAGGCGGCGGCGGTGGGAACCCTGGCTTCGCTACAGCAGGAGGTAAAAACTTAGATGGATTAGACAAAGCTTTGCAAAAAGCACAGGAAATATAAAAGCACCCCCCTCTCAAATTTGAGAGGGTGGTTTTGTTTTTAAGAGAGATGGATAATTATCATCAAAATTTACATTAATAATCAAAGAAAATAGCCCCTTATCTCAGCGGAGTGGTGGGAAATGAAATCCTCCGAGAAGAAAGGGCATCAAAAAAATAAGCCCCTGCCCAAAGCAAAAGACCGTACAGACTGCGGTCTTTTCGTTTTTATATCAAAACATCAGCAAGCGAATTGCCTCATTCCCCATCTGATTTTCGCTTGCGAATGCCCAATCGGAAGAAGATTTTCTCAGCGATGAACCTATCAAAATCCTTCCCCTTTGCCGTGCGGGTATTGAAGAAGAGAATCGGAAAAATAATGCCGAAAGCAAGCGCCATTAGGATGAGCCCCGTTTTCATCCCGCTATTAAAAACCTCGAGGAAGTAATCAAAACTCACCTCATTATTTTTGCTCACCATCACGATTTTTAGCATACCGATGATAAACTCATAACCAAACTTGCCGGGAATCATACTAATAACGGCAGGCACAGTAAAGACGATGGGCGGCGTATGCACCTTGTGAGCGAAATATATCCCGAGAACGCCTACCGCAGAAGCCCCCGCAAGGGTGGAAATCACGATATGGTCTTGGATGACCGAATTCATAAAAAATGATTTCACAGCAAAGCCTATCGCACCGAGAAGCCCCGCTGCCCAGAGCGCTCGGCGAGGGGTATTAAACAAAATCGCAAAACCGAGTGCAACGAACACCGACCAGAAAATCTTGACCTCAAAACTATACAGTATATCCATATCCAAACATAAAAAGTGAAATATAAAACCCTACGGCAATCATAAACACGAGCATAAAACCCATCGCGACCTTTGCCCAACCATTGATAATATGCCCACTGACGATATCTAAAAAACCATTGATAAGCGGCACACCAGGGATGAGCCAAAGTACACAAGCGGTAAGCGCCGCGTGGAAATCCTGCATCCCTACTACCCTGAACACATTCACCACCGAAGTAGAAACAAACGCCCCTACGAGGAAGCATATATAGACATTGAATTTCTTTTTAATGAAGAGCAGCCTCCCAAGAAAGCCCAAAGCAGCGGCAAGAAAGCAAACGAGAAACTCGAGCGGTGTGGCATCAAACATTTTGGAAAGGGCTGCCGTAGCCAGAGAAACAAAGAGAATCTTGACCCACTCGGGGTATGACTTTATGTTTTGTATCCTCCGCACCTCGGATTCTATCTCGCTAAAAGATAATTTACCATCGGCAATCTTCCAGCTGAGGATGCTGATTTCAGAAACGATGGAATAATTCACTGCATAATGCGGAATGCTTCGTGTTTTTGTGAAGATATCTCCATCGGAGGTATTGTGCAGGGTGATAACGATGGCGGAATGGGAGAAGAAATGCTCTACCCCATAGCCAAAATGGGCTGCAATACGATGAAGATTGCGGGAGGTTCGGGTGGAATTAGCTCCATTTGAGAGGAGTAGCACGGCAATATCCGTAAGCAGAGCTCCTACAAGTTTTATATTTTGTTTTTCAGGTTGATAAGTCATTCGGCAAATTTAATCGTTATTCACCAAATAAAGAAATAAAAAAAGCCCTGCCAAAAGCAGGACCTCATTATTATGGTATAACCAATCTAAACCAATCTTATGCGTTAGGTTCTACAGATACGAAAGATCTGTTATTTGCTTTTTTAGTGAAAACCACTTTACCATCTACAAGAGCGAACAAAGTGTGATCTTTACCGATACCTACATTTTTACCAGGGTGGTGCTGAGTACCTCTTTGTCTCACGATGATGTTTCCTGCGATAGCTTCTTGTCCTCCGAAAATCTTAACTCCTAATCTCTTGGAGTGAGACTCTCTACCGTTTTTGGAACTACCAACTCCTTTCTTGTGTGCCATTTTATTTTAAGGTTTTTGGGTTAAATGTTAATAAATCAATTATTACTTCTTAGAATTAAAGTCCTGAGAAACCAGTGATTTTAATTTGAGTTAAGGACTGTCTGTGTCCATTTTTTACTTTATAGCCTTTTCTTCTTTTCTTTTTGAAAACGATTACTTTGTCAGCTTTCAAATGGTCTAAGATTTCAGCTTGTACACTAACACCGCTTACAGCCGGGGCGCCTACTGTGGTTGTACCATTTACTGTAAGAAGCACTTTATCAAAAGAAATTTTATCTCCTGCTTCTCCGCTTAAACGGTTTACAAACAACTTTTGGTCTTGCTCAACTTTGTATTGAAGCCCTGCTATTTCTACAATTGCAAACATTGTTTATAAAATTTTAATTAATTATTATTCGTTATTGAGGGTGCAAAAATACATTTTTTTTTTTAATGGCAAAACCCCGCTCTATTTTTTATTTCACCTGAAACGGGATATTTTCATCTGGTGGTGTATTACCTTCTGAATCTTTTTTAATTTTTGCTTCCAGCTTTGCCTTTATTTTCGGGTCTTTATTGAGGATAATGTCCTGCGCCTTGTCATAAATCTTCGACATTTTATCGGGCTTTGTAAGGTAGTACGAATGGCTCTCTATAACATCTTTGCCCTTTACCTTGTACTTATTTAATATATATTTGGAACTTATTTCCATATCTCCCTGCTGATTGAGGATGGCGAGTTGGTCATTAATCGCCAGCTCTGCCACAAGCTCTGCCATTGTATCTTCATCTATGAGGTTCTCGGGTTTATCTACCACCTCTGAGCAGGATAGCGTAGCAAAAAAAACGAAAGAAAGCAGTATTTTTTTCATTATTTAATAAGAATTCAAAGATTATAACTTACCAAGGAGAGATTTCCACCTGAGATTCAGAATCCCCAGCACCGCTTCACCGATAATACCGCCATTCATTTTACTCTCGCCCAAAATCCTGTTGGTAAAAATAATAGGAACTTCGTTTATTTTTAATCCTTTTTTGAAGACCCTGTACTTCATCTCCACCTGAAAACCATAGCCTTTTAATTTCACCTGATCTAGGTCTATCTTCATCAGGGTTTCTCTTTTAAAGCAAACAAAACCCGCAGTAGTATCATAAATGGGGATTCCTAAAATAAAACGGACATATTTTGAAGCAAAATATGAAAGCAATACCCTACCCATAGGCCAATTGACCACATTTACACCTTGAGAATACCGCGAACCTACGGACATATCCGCCGTTTGGCAAGCATTGAGGAGTTTGGATAAATCGGCAGGATTGTGGGAGAAATCGGCATCCATCTCAAAGATATAGTCATAGCCGCGTTCCAAAGACCATTTAAATCCGTGGATATACGCCTTACCAAGACCATCTTTCTGCTTTCTTAGCTCGAGGTGGAGCTCATCAGTATAGGATTTTTGGAGCTCTTGCACAATCTGTGCAGTGCCATCTGGCGAGGAATCATCCACCACCAAAATATGAAAGCCCTCCTGTAAAGCAAATACCGCTTCCACAATGGCTTTTATATTTTCTTTTTCGTTGTAAGTGGGGATTATGACTATTTTTTTCATCTTATCTGCCTGCAAATATATGTATATGAGGATTAGCTTGTAGCATCTCTATTCTAAAAAAAATAAATATTTTTGCTAAAATTTTGAAGTTGGTAAGATTAGTAGAAAATAATGATTGGGTTACTGCAAGCCTTTTCCTGAGTATATTAGCACTGGTTTTTGTACTTATTTCTCTCAACCGAGGGAGTTCTATAAAAGAATTTATCACTCAAAAGGCAGAGGGCTCCTCCAATGTTTTTCTTAGCTGGGTGATATCTTCCGCTGTATTTTGCCTGCTTTCATCGGTTTTGTTCTCGCAGTATATCCCCATAGTTCCAAAATTTGTAGATGAGCTGAATATATTAGGAATATCGCTTAACAAATTAGGCTATTGCCTTATAGTAGTGCCCTTATTTTATCTGATAAAAGCAATACTCTCGTTTATTTTCTACCAGTGTATCAACCAGAAGAAGAGGTTTATGAATATGCAATTTTCTGCCTCTCGATTATACTTCTCTGGGAGTATTGTTTTAATCCTGCTGGTATTCATTAATTATTACTTTGATTTGGATAGAAAAATGCTCTTCCCCTATTTAATTACAGGGATGTTTGTATTGTATCTCTTCAAATTATTAACCTATAGTCTGAATGAGAGGGGGGCTCTGCCCAAAGAATGGTTTTATAAAATATTGTATATTTGCACGCTCCAAATCGCACCGATGTTTGTACTATGGAGATTAGTCTTTTTTAATTAAGTTAAAGAATGAAAATACGCTCAATTTTGGTTTCACAACCAACGCCAAACGAATCTTCTCCGTATTGGGAAATTGCAAAGAAAGAAAAGGTAACGATAGACTTCCAACCGTTTATCCACATAGAGGGAGCTGATTCTAAGGATTTGAGAACACAGAAAATCGACCTTTCCCAATACACAGGAGTAATACTCACAAGTAAAAGTGCCGTAGATCATTATTTCAGATTAGCAGAGGAAATGCGCTTTCAGGTACCCGACAGTATGAGGTACATTTGCCAAGCTGAGAATATTGCCAACTACCTGCAAAAACACATCGTTTACAGGAAAAGGAAAATCAGCTTCGGGCAGAAGACCTTTAAGGATATGATGCCACTTTTCAAGAAATATCCAGATGATAAGTACCTCTTGCCATCCTCCGATGTGCTAAGCCCAGAAATACCCAAAATATTAGAAACCGCAAAAATAGAATGGAAACGGGCGATTATGTTTCGTACCGTAAGCTCTGATGTAGCTCATATCCCCATCAAGGATTATGATATGCTGGTATTTTTCAGCCCGCAAAACATTAAATCTCTATTAGAAAATTTCAAAGATTTTGAGCAAGGAGATACACAAATTGCCGTATTTGGGGCAAACACCCAAAAAGCAGCAGAAGAAGCAGGGCTAAGAGTAGATCTAATGGCACCTACAAAAGAAACTCCATCTATGACGATGGCGATAGAGCAGTACATCAAAAAAATAAATAAATAACAAACAGACTTAAATAAAACCAAACGAATAATGGGACGAGCATTTGAATACAGAAAAGCATCTAAACTCGCAAGATGGGATAAAATGGCAAAAACCTTCTCCAAAATCGGGAAAGATATCGCCATAGCAGTAAAAGCAGGAGGAGCAGACCCAGAATCTAACCCTGCCCTCAGAAGATGTATACAAAATGCAAAAGGAGCAAATATGCCGAAGGACAATGTAGAAAGAGCCATAAAAAAAGCCTCTGGTGCAGATGCCGAGCATTACGATGAGATTACCTACGAAGGATACGGGCAAGGAGGCGTAGCTTTCTTTATAGAATGCACCACAAACAACCCTACCAGAACCGTAGCCAATGTAAGAGCGATATTCAATAAATTTGATGGTAACCTCGGGAAAAACGGTGAGCTCTCCTTCATCTTCGATAGAAAAGGAATCTTTACGATAGACAAATCCCTCATCACCATAGACTGGGAGGATTTTGAGATGGAAATGATAGACGGAGGTGCAGAGGAAATCGACAGCGATGATGAAGAAGTAATGATTACCACTGCATTTGAAGACTTCGGGGCAATGTCTCATAAACTCGATGAAATGGGAATAGAAGCAAAAAGCGCCGAGCTACAAAGAATCCCAAACAATACAAAAGAAGTGAGCGAAGAGCAGTTTAACATCAATATGAAAATGCTCGAAAGATTTGAGGAAGACGATGATGTGCAGAATGTCTATCACAATATGGAAATCCCTGCTGATTTCATCTAAATGAAAGACGGCTCCGTAAAACAAAAACATCTTTAAATAGCTTTAAAGATGTTTTTTTTGCCCCCTTTGAAGAAAAAAAGCGAGAAAAAAAAATTCATCCTATCTAATAATCTCCTCACTTCTTTACAAAATCAATAACAAAACAGTCTGAAATATCATAAAAATTTATGTTTTTAATCTTGCCCATATTGCGTGTGCAATTCGCTTGCATGCGAACGTCTTGATTCACCTCGCTAACATCTTCGCTTGCGAGCGAACATCTTGATTCGCCTCGCTCACATCTTCGCTTGTGAGCAAATATCTTGATTTGGTTTGTAACGAATTTTTAGATTTCTATACCTTATATAAGGTATTAAATAAGTGCACCACCTGCAAGATGCCGTCAGCTGGAAGCTGTGCATCACCCGCAAGGTACCACGCTGTGGGTAGCTAAAGCAATGAAATATCAATTTTTCTGTGCGAGGCATCTGCTACGGCTTTTCCGTCTTTCAAAATGATAATCTGCGGACTCTGATGCACCACACCAAAACGCTCGGCAATCTCATTAGAAATATCCCTATACCGTAGCAGACTAAGAAAATAATACGCTGCATCTGCATTGCTCTCTTCTATCTGCTCTTCAAATTTAGAAAGCACACCTTTACTTATGGAGCAGCGAGTGGAATGTTTAAAAATCACCACCGTTCTCTCGTGAGATTCTTCCACTGCCTTATCTAAATCTTCGATTGAGGAAATCACCTTCCAAAGCTCTGTTTTTATCATAATTTCTGCTTTTAATGCCCGCAAATGTATCCATTTTAATAGAGAGGAGCAATGCCCAGCTCTACAAAAAACTAAAGAAAGAAAACCCCTTGTTTTGGTAAATTTAATTACCTTTGCGGCTCAAAATTTTAAATCTAAAACAGAGTAAAATGGCACAGATTCTTGATGGTTTAGCCCTTTCTAAACAAATCAAATCCGAGATTAAAGAAGAGGTAGAAAAAATTTTAGCGAGGAAAAGAAGAGCCCCACACCTTGTAGCTATCTTGGTTGGAAACAACGGAGCGAGCAAGGCTTATGTAAATTCCAAAGTAAAAGATTGCAAAGAGGTAGGCTTCACCTCATCTCTCATCAAGTTCCCCAACACAGTTTCCGAAGCAGAACTATTAGAGAAAATAGATGAACTCAATAAGTCCAAAGCAGTAGATGGCTTCATCGTGCAACTCCCCCTTCCAGAGCAAATCGATCAAGAGAAAATCATCAACGCTATTGACCCAAGGAAAGATGTAGATGGCTTTCACCCTGAGAATTTCGGTAAAATGGCTTTGGAGATGGATACTTTCCTCCCCGCTACGCCTTTCGGAATCCTCACCCTCCTCGAGAGATATAATATTGATACAAAAGGAAAGCACTGCGTAATCATCGGTAGAAGCCGAATCGTAGGAAAACCAATGAGTATCTTAATGGGCAGGAAAGACTTTCCGGGCAACTCCACTGTAACCCTCGTGCATTCTTACACTCAGAATATAGAGGAGTATACCAAGCACGCAGATATCGTTATCACTGCACTTGGGACGCCAGATTTCCTTAAAGGCAATATGATAAAAGACGGTGCCATCATTATAGATGTAGGGATTACAAGAGTGGATGACAGTAGCCTACCCAAAGGCTACCGACTGGCAGGCGATGTAGATTTTGAAAGCTGTAAAGACAAAGCCAGCTGGATAACGCCCGTACCTGGCGGCGTAGGACCGATGACCCGAGCAATGCTGATGAAAAACACCATTCTCGCCTACAAAACTTCGGTTTATAACGACTAACGAGAAGAGATACGATAGCAAAAAAGCTATCCCAAAGAAACGATTTTAATGACAAAAGACAAGCAAAGCGAATTATTGAAACAAGGTAAAATGCTCCCCATAATGGAGCATTTTTACACGATACAGGGAGAGGGCTTCCACGCAGGAAGAGCAGCATATTTCATCCGACTGGCGGGTTGCGATGTAGGCTGCCACTGGTGCGATGTAAAAGAAAGTTGGGACGCCGAGCTACACCCCGTTTTAGATGTAACCAGCCTCGCAAAAACCGCTTCCGAGCACTGCAAAACCATTATCATCACAGGTGGTGAGCCCCTAATGTGGAACCTCAGCCCACTTACCACAGCCTTAAAAAACAGCGGCTGCACCATACACATAGAGACCTCTGGAGCACATCCTCTTAGTGGCCACTTAGACTGGATTACCCTCTCCCCCAAAAAGACCAAAATGCCCCTCCCAAGTCTATTCCAAAGCCGATGAATTGAAAATGATTATTTTCAACAACCACGATTTTAAATTCGCCTTAGAGCAAGCCGAAAAAGTTTCCGAAAACTGCCTCCTCTACCTGCAAAGCGAGTGGAGCAAAAGAAATGAAATCTATCCTAAAATCACCGACTTTATCCTCTCCCACCCTCAATGGCGCTTGTCCATTCAAACTCATAAATACCTTAATATCCCCTAACCTAAAGGGTCTTTGACCCTTTTTTATTTTACCTAATGATTTTGGTCTTACCAAAATAAAGATTATACCCTAAATCCAAAGAAAACTAGGTTTTATTATCAATCCTTTTTTATCTCAAAGCATCACCCATTTTATAGTCAGAAAGGTACTGAAAGTAATACTTTCCGATTTATTTATGTATTTTTGGGCAAAAATTGTGATTTATGGCTTCAGAAACTAAAAAAACTACCGAAAAACCTGAAAAGGTAGATGATAAAAAGAAAGCACTGGCTCTAGTGCTCGAAAAATTAGACAAAACTTACGGCAAAGGTACCGTAATGAAATTGGGCGATAGCTCTATTGATTCCTCCATAGAAGTGATACCTTCGGGTTCGCTGGGGTTAGACATTGCCCTTGGCATCGGAGGCTATCCTAAGGGGAGGATTATTGAAATCTTTGGTCCAGAATCTTCTGGTAAGACTACTCTTACACTCCACGCGATTGCCGAAGCCCAGAAACAAGGAGGCACGGCTGCTTTTATAGATGCCGAGCACGCATTTGACAGGAGCTATGCTGGTAAGCTCGGTATTGACTTGGATGAGCTCATCATCTCCCAGCCAGACAATGGCGAGCAGGCACTGGAAATAGCCGATAACCTCATCCGCTCCGGAGCTATTGACCTTGTGGTAATAGACTCAGTGGCTGCCCTTACCCCAAAATCCGAAATTGAAGGAGAAATGGGAGATTCCAAAGTAGGACTCCACGCAAGGCTGATGTCTCAGGCATTGAGAAAGCTGACATCTACCATTTCCAAGACGAAATGTACCGTAATTTTCATCAACCAGCTAAGGGAAAAAATCGGGGTAATGTTTGGAAACCCTGAAACAACAACAGGTGGTAATGCACTTAAATTCTATGCTTCGGTAAGGATTGATATTAGAAAAGCTGCAGCTCCTATCAAACAAGGTGAAGAAGCTATCGGAAGCCGAGTGAAAGTAAAAATTGTGAAAAATAAAGTTGCCCCTCCATTTAAGCAAGCAGAATTTGATATTATGTATGGAGAGGGAGTTTCTAAAGCAGGAGAAATACTTGACCATGCTGTAGAGCTCAATATCGTAAAGAAAAGTGGTGCATGGTTTAGCTATGGAGAGACTAAACTCGGGCAAGGTAGAGATACAGTAAAAGACCTCATTAGAGATAACCCTGAACTCTCTGAAGAATTAGAAGCTCAGATTAAAGAAGCATTAGCGAATAAATAAATTTTCTCTATTAATACAAAAGCTCTCTGCGGTTTCGCAGGGAGTTTTTTATTTCCCATATCTCTGGAGAGATAAAGAAATTTTTATACATAAAAAAGTGGTACAGCTATATGCTATACCACTTTAAATTTATCAGTTAAATCTTATTTCTTCTTTTTAGAAGTTTTTTTAACTGCTTTTTTCTTCACTGGAGTAGATGGTAAATCTGATTTTTTATAAGTTTCCCATTCTGCACCAGAGATTGCTCTTACGATTACTTTTCTATCTGCTTGTCTTTCTTCATCAGATGCTGTAGCTGGTACAGTAGCTTCTTGAGAACCAAGACCGATAGATTTAAGGTTTTCTGGATTTACACCTCTCGCTTCAAGAGCTTTTACAACAGCTGCTGCTCTTTGTCTTGAAAGTTTCAAGTTGTAAGCTGGATTACCTTTCGCATCAGTAGTACCGATTACAATGAAGTTTTCAGCTGGAGCATTCTTGATGATACGAGCTGCTTCATCCAGTTTATAAGCAGATCCTGCTTGGATGGTTGCTTTGTTGAAATCAAATAAGATATCTTTCAATGTCTCAGTAACAGCAACTGCTGTTGGTTTAGGACAACCGTTGTATTCTGGAACACCTGGTACTTCAGGACAAGCATCATCTTTATCTAAGATACCATCACCATCAGTGTCTGGCCAAGGGCATCCGTTGTTTTCAACTGGTCCTGCTACATCTGGACAAGCATCATCTTTATCAAGAACACCGTCACCATCAGTATCTGGCCAAGGGCATCCGTTGTTTTCAACTGGTCCTGCTACATCTGGGCAGTTATCATCTTTATCTGGAACGCCATCACCATCAGTATCTGGGCAACCTTGGAATTCTGGGAGACCTGGTTCATCTGGACAAAGGTCATCTTTATCCTTGATACCGTCTTTATCTCTATCGGTATTTCCAAATCTGAATAATAATGAAGCAGAAGCCTGCCAGAAGTGTGGCACATCAGACTTATCCATTACTGTAGATACATAATCCCCTTGAATACCAAGACCAAAGTTTTTAGTAATCCAGAAGTTAGAACCTAAACCTCCATTAACAGCAAAGAAATCTTTTCTTCTTTGAGTTGCAGGAGCAGATTGGAAACCTGCATAAGTTACATCATTAACAACATCTCTTGCTGGGAATGTCATATTTGTGTAATCATGTCTTAGGTAGTTAGCTCCAACTCTTAAATAAGGATCAAACCAAGAATCTTCATTACCGAAAAGAAGACCAGCAACTTTCACTTGAAGACCAAGACCAGTCATCAAGAAAAATTCCTTGTCAGTTTCAAATCTCTTGTTATCAATATTACCAACAGAAGTCTGCCAGTCAAGTACAAAACCTTTACCTAAATTTCTCGCAACAGTTAATTTAGATAATGGTGGAGTAATTGTGTAATTATTGATATTAAACAAGTGTTTTCCTGTAAGGTTATCAAATAATTTCCCTACACCGCCTTTAGCTGCAGCATGATTCACCCCATGTGCTCCTACTCCTATCAACCACGGATTTGAAGTAGTCTGAGCGAATACAGAAGAAGCAACTGTAAGTGCCAATGCTGCAATTCCTAATTTTAGATTTTTCATAGATAAATGATTAAATAATTGATTGTGCAAAATAAATATAAAATTTCCTTATGTACAAGGTTTTTATGTGTTTTTTTTAACCTTTCTTTAAGATCCTGTCTAAATTTCTCTTATTTTCTCTATCTTTTATAGATTCCCTTTTGTCATATAATTTTTTCCCTCTCGCCAAAGCAATGACGAGCTTAGCCTTTCCTCTATTATTTATATATAGCTTAAGAGGTACGATGGTTATTCCTGTATCTTTTAATTTTCGTTCCCATTTGTGAAGCTCACGGCGATGTAATAGCAATTTCCGTTCTCTTTTTATCTTATGATTATAGAATGTCCCAAGTTTATATTCATCTATAAGCATATTAATAATGTATAACTCACCGTCTATAATCTGGCAGAAAGCCTCTGCAATGGAAGCCTTTGATGATCTTAATGATTTTATTTCTGTTCCTGTGAGGACTATTCCTACTTCCAAGTCTTCGAGGATTTCGTATTCAAATCTAGCTCGTTTATTGAGTATTGTTACGCTTTTTTCTATCTTCATTTCAATGTTTTTGGTTATCTATATTCCATAGACTCAGCTTTGTATATCAGCTCAAAATATTTATTTTCTTTTTGTACTTTTGCCGCAAATTTACAAAACCTTATGCTAACAGTATCAAACTTATCTTTACAATTCGGAAAAAGAGTCCTTTTTGATGAAGTAAATATAAAATTTACCAAAGGCAATTGCTACGGGATTATCGGGGCAAATGGTGCAGGTAAATCTACTTTCCTAAAAATACTAAGTGGGAAGCAAGAGCCTACAACGGGAAATGTTTCATTAGAAACAGGCAAGAGGATGTCTGTCTTGGAGCAAGACCACTTTGCTTATGATCAGTTTACGGTATTAGAAACCGTACTGAGAGGGAATAAAAAGATGTTTGAAATTAAAGAGGAAATGGACGCCCTGTATGCAAAACCTGATTTCTCCGATGAAGACGGGATAAAAGCTGGCGAGCTCGGTGTGATATACGATGAAATGGGCGGTTGGAATGCCGAGACCGATGCTCAAACGATGCTATCCAATGTAGGTATAAAAGAAGATATGCACTATCAGATGATGAGCGAACTGGAGAACAAAGACAAAGTCCGCGTACTCCTTGCTCAAGCGCTTTTCGGTAATCCAGATGTGCTGATTTTAGACGAACCTACCAACGACTTAGATATTGATACCATTGCGTGGTTGGAAGATTTCCTTGCGGATTATGAAAATACGGTGATTGTAGTGTCTCACGACCGTCACTTCTTAGATGCTGTTTGTACCCATATCGGAGATTTAGATTACTCCAAGCTCAACCTTTATACAGGGAACTATTCTTATTGGTATCAGGCATCTCAGCTCGCTACGAAACAGAGAGCTCAAGCAAACAAAAAAGCCGAAGAAAAGAAAAAAGAGCTTCAAGAATTTATCGCAAGGTTTAGCTCAAATGTAGCAAAAGCAAAGCAAGCTACAGCAAGAAAGAAAATGCTCGATAAGCTCAATATCGAGGAGATTAAACCTACTTCCAGACGCTACCCTGCCATTATCTTTGATATGGAAAGAGAAGCGGGCGATCAAATCCTTGAAATAAAAGGATTGGAAAAAACAAAAGATGGAGAACTACTCTTTTCTAATGTAGATCTCAACCTTAAAAAAGGAGATAAAGTAGCCGTTATTTCTAAAAATTCACTGGCGATTACGGAGTTTTTTCAAGTGATTTCAGGGACGCTTCCTGCCGATAAAGGCGAGTACAAATGGGGAGTTACTACCACTCAGTCCTATATGCCACTCGATAATACCGATTATTTCAAAGACCAAAGCCTTAACCTCGTAGATTGGCTAAGACAATACACCAAAAATGATGAGGAAAGGCACGAAGAATTCATCCGTGGCTTCCTCGGAAGGATGCTATTCTCGGGAGATGAGGCATTAAAATCCTCCACCGTACTCTCGGGAGGAGAAAAAATGAGGTGTATGTTTAGCCGAATGATGCTCCAAAGAGCCAATGTACTTCTCCTTGATGAGCCTACTAACCACCTTGACTTGGAAAGTATCACGGCGCTAAACAACTCACTGACGAATTTCAAAGGGAATATCCTCATCGCTTCACACGACCACGAATTGCTTCAAACCGTGTGTAACCGAGTAATAGAAATCACACCAAAAGGACTTATCGACAGGGAGATGACCTACGATGAGTACCTCGAAGACAAAAAAGTAAAAGAACTAAGAGAACAAATGTATAATGTATAAGTAACAATCTATGAAAAAAACATTCTTAAGCACAGCGCTCATCGCTGCACTTGTGGCTGTTTCTTGCGGAGGTACGCAAGACCCACAACTTCAAAAATTAGAAACACAGAAAGAGATTTTAGCACTCAACACGAAGCTCAACAGCCTTCAGATTGAATTAGAAAAAGAGAAAAACAGCTCACAAGAGCTAAATGCAGAAGCATCTTCTCTCAACTATCAGGCAAATGCACAGACTACCAGCTTCTCTTCCTCCGATGCGGCTACTACCGCAAAAGATGCCAAGCAAACAGCTCAGCTTCTCGAAAAAACCGAGACTGCCAATAAAAAACTGGCAAAAAGCCAAGCTAAAATTGCTGATCTGCAAAAACAAATTGATAAAGTACAGCGCAAGCTGGACAAACTCAACCAAGAAATTAATTTTGTAGACAAACCCACAACTGATAACTAACAAAAAAGAGCGCAATTAAGCGCTCTTTTTTTGTTAAAAATATTAGCTTTCCTTTATAAAGTAACTACCTACGGCTTGCAATAAATTCATCATAGTCTCGGATATAGTCTTCTTCCTGATAAACATCGGAAGAGAGAACGAGGCATACCGCTCCAGAGGAAAAATGTTTTAGCTCTCGCCAGTAGCCATTGGGGATGAGAAGCCCTTTATTCGGAGTATTCAGGTGTATGGTAGAGGTCTCTTTACCATCATTAAGAATCACATCAAAACTGCCACTCAATGCAATGAGAAATTCCTGCTGCTCCTTGTGGGCATGCCCTCCACGCTCGGCTCCACTGGGTACATCATAGAGGAAATATACCCGCTTAAACACAAATGGGAGAATATCTTTCTCAATAACCGAGAGATTACCTCTTGGGTCTTCTATTTTCGGTAAGCTAATCATTCTAAATTTCATAATTATATTTTTGATGAGGCTTTATTTAACCTAAAAAATCGAGGCAATTTACATAAATTATCATTCTTATTGAAATAAGCTGGCTAAGTTTTCCTTTGTGATAGGAGGGCTTGCCAGCGGTGCATTATTTCTTTCAGCTGAAATCGTTTTGAAGTCTCTACCGCATTCTCTGAAAAGGAATGGAGGAGCTCGGGGTGCTCTATCAGCTGGAGGATTTTTTGGGTATAGTCATCTTCATTTTCTGCTACCCATCCGTTTTTACCATTGATAACGATATCATCTGCCTCTGTTTTGTGGCAAACAACAGGAAGCCCAAGTGCCATAGCCTCTATAAAGACCATTCCAAAAGGTTCAGAATACGCCGAATGTAAGAGAAAATCCGCCTCTAAATACCTCTGCTCAATATCTCGAACAGGAGGGAAGACTTTCACCTGGTTTTCTAAGCCCAACTCAGAAATTAAAGGCATTATTGAATAGTTCCCCGTAGCTTCTCCATAGATTTCCAATTGATAATCGGGATGCTTCTGTACTACTTTTTTCCAAGAGCGTAGCATTCTTTCGTAGCCTTTTCGTGGGGTGATGAGCCCTACAGCTATTGCTTTTTTATGATGAAGAGAAGACTGGGCATCTACCAAAAAGGGAATAGGATTCGGGATTGCCAATTGCTTACTCTCAGGAACAAATCCGAGCTTAAACTGCTCTTTGAGGACAATAATCTTATCAAATTTCTTTATCTGATGCCTGATAAGCCACTGATAGATTTTATTTTTAATACCAGAATAATATGCCTGATTTAAAAACGCATCGGTAGAGGAATGGATTTCATACATCTTGATTGCTTTGGGGTACAGACAATCATAGATGAGGAAACTTTTAAGCCCGTTATCGGTAATGAAAATCGCATCTGGGTTTAAGGCTTTATTGAGCTCACGAACTTCCTTTCTGAAACCAAAAATATTGTGCAATCCGATATTTTTATACTTAGAAAAATGAATCTTTACCTTTTCAGAAAAAGAAAAAAAGGTTGTTTGGCTATCATCATTCGTAGAAAAGATATGCACCTCATAGCCCAAAGCATCAGCAAACGCATTTGCCTTTAAGGAAAGCACTCGGGAGACTCCACCAGAGTTGGTAATCCCTGTACTGATGTATAACAACCTCATCTTTTGTGTTTTTTAAATAATTCTTTCCATTCGGAAATAAAATTTTCTACGCTAAATATCTTTGCACTTTCCTTTGTATGGGCTTTTAGATACTCGTATAAGTTATGGTCTTCTGCCAGAAGATTCATTCCTTTTATAAATTCATCTTCGTTTTGGTTTTCTATGAGCAAACCATTTTCCTTATTAATGATAATCTCTGCTGGACCCGTGGGGCAATCAAACGCAATGACAGGAGTTCCCAGCATTAATGATTCTATAAGCACGGTAGGCAATCCTTCATATTTGCTGGAAAGCACGGTATATTTTGCATCAGCAATATACTGGTAGGGCTCTGGGATAAAACCTTTAAAATCCACCAAATGCTGTATTCCTAATTCATTTGCCAGCTCTTTCATCATTTGCATTTGGCTACCATTACCTATAATCATCAGCTGTATACCCTTAGATGGTAGGAGACTCTTTGCATAGCAACTGAGCAATACATCTACTTGCTTTTGATTGTCATCTGCCATTCGGGAGAGGGTAATGATATACTCACCTCTGTTATTCGAATAGTCCTTACTAAAACCTACGGGATTATAAATCGTATGAAAATCTAAACTCGGGAATTTCTTTTGTAACGACTGAGCCAATGTTTTGGATACACAGATAAAATTTCCACTGTAGAGAAACCTATTCAGCCTCTCACTCCTGAAAAGGAAGCTATCCACATCTGCCGAATGTATATAATGAAATACCTTTTGATTTCTGTAAATATACTTTGACCAGAAGAACTCCATCAAAAGATTAAGCCTGCATCTGTGGTCTATAATAAAGTCAAAATCCTCCTGCTTTAAGGATTTTGCAAACCGCATATAAGCCTTCATCTTACTCACTCCACTCAGTGCATCTATGGGGTACTGATGTAACCTGCCCGCATAATGATATCCCACCTGAGAACTCAGCACATAGAGATGAACCTCACAGCCCATCTGGTGAAAAGCAAAAGTACTGTTGGAAACGATACGCTCCAGTCCCCCTTCCGAGAACTTATAGATAACGATTGCTATTTTGTAGTTTTTATTCATTACTTTT